>Ga0099364_10001050_pt1 | contig 46304 bp, 34 predicted proteins | sample TergutTh196P3_FD_73070 | JGI IMG/M metagenome (GOLD analysis project Ga0099364, IMG submission 73070) | Microcerotermes parvus P3 segment gut microbial communities from Pointe-Noire, Republic of the Congo - Th196 P3 | ecosystem: Host-associated > Arthropoda: Insects > Digestive system > Gut ...
TTTACGTCTAAATTGATGCCAAAGGGGGAAAGTGTTTAGAAATAATGTTGACAAATGTGAGACGATATTGTATCATCTTTATAGGAGTTAAATATGCAATTTATTACGGTAAGAGATTTTAGAACATCGTCAGCCTCTATTTGGAAAAGACTGCCTGAAGAAAAGGAAATGGTTATTACGAACAACGGAAAGCCAATCGCTTTATTGACACCGCTGACTGATAGAAATCTGGAAGAAACCTTGGCTGCTATCAGGCAAGCAAAGGCAATTCAGGCTTTAAAACTAATACAGCAGCAATCCATAAAAAATGGTACCGATAAAATGACTCTGGAAGAAATTAATAATATAATAAGTTTGGCCAGAAAGGGAGTTTTATAACGAAAACTATCGAAAGCGAACATCCAGTTATGAGTGATGAACACATAGTTGAATTACAGAATTTCAAAACTAAAGATTTCACGGATTGCCCGGTTCAAACCCCGGAACAACTACAGGAATTCAAACCTAAATACCCGGATGCACGGCTTTATAAACCTATAAAAAAGACAGTACAAATTCGCATTGACGCTGATGTTCTGGAATGGTTAAAACAAGCCGGCTCCGGTTATCAGACCAGAGCTAATTTGATTCTAAGGCAAGCCATGTTGCAGTCAGGCTAACTGACATTAAACATTTATCTTAACGCCCATGACAGAGTTTGTACTTCTTCCCCGAACCGCAGGGGCAGGGGTCGTTGCGTCCTACTTTGGGCTGGGTGCGTACTACGGTTGCGCCTTCTGGGCTGCTTGCCCTTTCCATTGGAGACGGACCGGGTGCGCCTCCGCCTCCGCCAAAACTGGTCATGCTGCTGTGGCTTGCGGATTGGGTTGCGCCAATCGAACGGCTTGTTGGCCTGCGTTCCAGCCCTCCGGCAACCTGTATGCGGATAAGATGCATGCGGGACGCTATTTCCTGGCGTATTTCTTCTATCATAGTATCAAAAATTCTAAAGCCCTCTACTTTGTATTCTGTTAAGGGATTTTTTTGTGCATAATGACGCAGGTAAACGGCTTCGCGTAACGCTTCCATATTTTCCAGATGATCAAGCCATTTGCGGTCTATTGCATGAAGATAATTATCACGGATAATCATGTTTAAATAGACAGCGCCAATCAGAGCCTCTTTTTCGTCCATGTCTTTTTCAAGGTCTGCAATAATCCGTTTTTCAAGCTGTTCTGTATTTTTATCTTCGGTTTCAAAAACAAAATGATAGTTAAATTTTGTCCTTAGATGTTCGGCAAATTCTTTAACAGCAGAAGCAGCATTGTGTCTTTGCGCCACATTGTATTCGTCGATTAAGTCGCCTGTCATAGCGGCAGTTGAGTCGTTTACCCGTTTTTTTAAATCTGTATCTAAAAGTATCGCATCACGCTGTTCGTAGATGTACTTGCGCTGCTGGTTAAGTACGTCATCGTATTCAAGAAGATGTTTGCGGATTTCAAAGTTGCGCTCTTCTACTTTTTTCTGGGCGTTTTCTATACTGCGGTTTAACATGGGGTGGTAAATTGGGTCTCCCCCGTCCATGCCAATTCTGGACATGATGTTTTTCATCTTTTCGCCGCCGAAAAGACGCATAAGTTCATCGTCCATAGAGATAAAAAACTTGCTCTTCCCCGGATCGCCCTGGCGGCCTGAACGTCCGCGAAGCTGATTATCTATACGGCGGCTTTCATGGCGTTCCGTGCCGATTACATACAAGCCGCCAAGAGATTTAACTTCTTCGTAGTCTTTTTTCCATTTTTCGTATTCTTCTTTATAAATAGCGTCGTACTGTTCCGGCGTTGCATTTGTTCCGGCGCGGCGGCGGGCGCGGTGGTCGGGGTTGCCGCCTAATTTGATGTCCGTACCTCTTCCCGCCATGTTAGTTGCAATTGTTACAGAACCTTTTGCGCCCGCTTCTGCAATGATTAACGCTTCCCGGCTGTGGTTTTTTGCGTTTAACACTTCATGGCGTACTCCGCGCCGTGTAAGAAGGGCGGAGACTTTTTCAGATTTTTCTATAGAGACAGTTCCTACAAGCATTGGCTGGCCTTTGGCATACGCTTCGGCAATTTCATCGCAGAGAGCTTTGAACTTATCGGATTCGTTTAAATAGACAAGATCATCTTCGTCAACACGGGCAACTTCTACGTTTGTCGGAATAACTACTACATCAAGATTGTAAATCTTGCTAAACTCTACGGCTTCTGTATCGGCAGTACCCGTCATACCGGAGATTTTTTTATACAAACGAAAATAATTCTGAAAAGTTATGGTAGCCAAAGTTCTGTTACGCTGGGCTATTTTGATTCTTTCTTTTGCTTCTATCGCCTGATGAAGCCCGTCAGAATACCGCCTACCATGCAGAATACGTCCTGTGAACTCATCGACAATCTGAACCTGTCCGTCTTCCACTACATAGTCAACATCAATATGAAAAAGCAAATGCGCTTTTAGCGCCTGAGTAAAATAATGTATGTATTCAAAATTTTCTTCGTCTACAATCGCGCCTTGAATAAGGTTTCGTTTTAACAAAACCTCTTCTATATTTGCAAGCCCCTGATTGGTAAACGAAATATTTTTATTTTTTTCGTTGATTTTATAATCGCCGATTATTTCTTCGCCCTGTATTTCATCGGGATAATCGCCGTTTTCTTTTTTCTGAACTTCCTTCAGGCTGCCAAGCAGTTTGTCAACTTCGGCGAATTTAAACGTATCATCTTCTGCCGCGCCGGAAATGATCAATGGAGTACGCGCTTCATCGATTAAAATAGAATCGATCTCATCTACAATACAATAATTGTGTCCGCGCTGAACACGGCTTTCCAGACTGCGGTGCATATTGTCGCGAAGATAATCAAAGCCAAACTCGTTGTTAGTGCCGTAGGTAATATCGCAGTTGTAATTTTCTTTTCGCTGTGCATTGTCCATGTTAGAAAGAATCGATCCAACCGTTAATCCAAGATAACTGTAAATGGGGCTCATCCATTCGGCATCTCTGCTTGCAAGATAATCGTTTACCGTAACAACATGGACGCCTTTGCCGGGAATAGCGTTCAGATAGGCGGCGGCGACAGACATCAAAGTCTTGCCTTCGCCTGTTTTCATCTCTGTTATTTTACCCTGATGAAGAACGATAGAGCCAAGCACCTGCACATCGTAGGGGCGTTCGCCAAGATTTCGCCTTGCGGCCTCCCGCACTAGAGCGAAGGCTTCCGGCAGAATATCATCAAGACTTTCTCCATTTTGATGACGTTCACGGAATAAAGAGGTCATTTTGGGGTATTCTTCCGCCGGAAGGGCGGCTGCCCAAGCCTCTTTTTCGTTTACTTTTTGCAATACCGGAGCAAGGGCTTTTATGTCCCGTTCGTGCTGAGAGCCAAAAAGCGCCTTGATTATTTTATCAATCATGGCCTTAGTTTATTGGATTTTTTAGGTATTTTCAATATTGTAACATCGAGGTATAATATACCTTTAATATATGGAGGTATCATGAAACGTATATTTATAGCAGGGATTTTAATTATTTTTGGAATGACGGTTTTTGCCCAGGATATGGCGCATTATACCAGAGAATACATGAGACAGGACGGGTCTTATGTAGACCGGTTGATAGTATTGGAACAAATCCGTGATGCCGGAATAACCGGAATTGGGGAATTTTACCATGAAGCCTTGAAATTTTTACTTTTGAGAGACCCTGACATCAGGGATATACCGGAGCAGACTGCAGCGGAACGATCTGCAATAATCCTGAGTCAGGGGTTAGGAAATGAGGGGGTCGCTGCCGCCGCTCATGACCTTTGGCGCACAGTAGAGGCTTATAGTATTACAAGAGAAGGCAGACCCGCAATCGATCCAAATGTTATGCAGGCTGCCCTGATTGCTTTGGGACAGATTAATGGTACAGAGTTTCTTCCGCAAATTGTACAACTCCTGAATGACTTTAATACTCAGTCTGTAACAAATGCAGAAGCCAGACGCAGGATGCAAACTGTTGTAATTGGATGTATCAGCGCACTTGAAGCTATGAAAGATATATCCGGGTACAGGCCTGTATTCTTTGTCTCTGTAGGAAGCTATGATCCTAACATAAGACAGTTGGCTTCGGCAGCTCTTCCCAATATCGCAGTTGATCCTGGAGAAATTATCACCTCAATTATTGTTGATCCTTCCACTACCCCAGATATAAAGATAGTAGCCTGGAATGAAATGCTAAAAACCTCTGCGCCGGCTTCTTCCAAAGCAAGTGTTGCGGCGGCTGCGCTTGCGACAGGCTGGACATACGCTACTACTAACTTGCCGCATATCGCGCAATTAAGAGAAATGCGTAAAAGCGCCATTAACGCTATCCGTCAGTTTGGCGTTGCAGATGATTCTGTTTATACAAATCTGGAAAGATCATACACCAGCAATTTTACAAGCAACCAACCGGATTATGATGAAATCACCGCCGTCCTGAACGCACTTGCGGCAATCAAATCAGAAGAAGCGGTGGATCTTCTTTATAAATTTTTACTTGAACTGCACAACAGAAGACGCGGCGGACAATGGAGACGCGACAGGGAAAGGCAGATATTTGAATGGCTGAACGCCTGTATTGGAATCACCGGGACCCGGTCAGAACAGGTAAGGCTTTTGCTTACAACGATATCACGCGCAAGTGAATATACATCTGCTGAACAAAGAATGGCAAGAAACGCATTAACTCAGCTGGGTAACTAACAGATAAAAGCGCCGGAAGTATCCGGCGTTTTTTTATATCACATGAAATTATTAACTGTTTCTAATCTTTACAAACGCTTTAATCTGGAAGCGGGTTTCTTTGCCCGCTTTGGGCGTTTTGTAAATGCGGTAAATGATTTTTCTTTTTACATAAGTAAAAACGAATCATACGGGCTTGTAGGCGAATCGGGCTGCGGTAAAACCACTACCGCGCGTATGCTGGTACGAATGTACGAAGCCGATTCCGGGCAGATTGAATTTTATAATGACAGCAATACACAGACAGTAACCTCTTTAAAAAAAGAAGCTCTGCGCCAATACCGCGAAAAAGTACGTTATGTGTTTCAAGATCCCGCCCGCTCGCTTAATCCAAGAATGAACGTATATGAAGTGCTTGTCTCCGGCTGCCGCCGCCCTCTAAGAAAAAAAGGTATCAGCGAAAAAGAACTCCGCCAAAAAGCGGGTGTTATACTGGAAGAAGTGGGGCTTCAGGCGGCAGACCTAGAAAAACGGCCTTCCGAATTTTCAGGCGGGCAGCGCCAGCGTATTTCCATTGCCCGCGCTCTTTTAATGGAGCCGGAATTGTTAATCTGCGATGAGGTTGTTTCCGCGCTTGACGTTTCCATTCAGGGGCAGATACTAAATCTTTTATTGGATATCCGCGAAAAAAGAAATATCTCTTTTTTATTTATCGCCCACGATTTAAAAGTCGCTTGCTACTTTTGCGACCGCATAGGTGTAATGTACAAAGGAGAGTTAATGGAAGAAGCCCCCGCAGAAGACCTCTACCGCGAGGCTTTGCACCCATATACAAAGTTGTTGTTCTCTTCTGCGGCGGGGGGAGAAAATGGAAAATTGAGAATTGAGAAGGGAGAATTGTTATCAGAAACTCTCAGTTCTATCTCCTGTTCTTTCGCGCTGCGTTGTCCGCTGGCGACAGAACGATGCTGCCGTGAACACCCCGCTTTAATAGAAATTAAACCTAAACATTTTATACGTTGTTTTAATTATGCTGCCGCAGACATTTCATCCGGTAATTCGTAATTGGTTTTGCGAAACCTACGGAACTCCCACTTCCGTACAGGCAGAAGCATGGCCTCTGATTGAACGCGGAGAAAATGTTTTAGCCCTTGCGCCTACGGGCAGCGGGAAAACTCTTACCGCTTTTCTTTCTGCAATCTCACGTTTTTGCACCCAATCGCAGGAATACCCGGCGGAAAAACTTTGTGTTCTTTACATCTCCCCGCTAAAAGCACTTAACGAAGACATTAAACGCAATCTGCTTGAGCCGTTAGCTGCTATAAAGCACCGCTTTGAAAAGGAAGGTTTGTCTTTTCCTTCTGTCCGGGTGCAGACACGCTCCGGTGATACGCCGCAGTCTGAGCGCAGGCGTTTTTTTATTCACCCCCCTTCGATTCTTGCACTCACGCCGGAAAGCCTTTCTATTTTACTTCTTAACCCAAGGGGCAGGCAGGTTCTTTCTTCTGTTAAGTACCTTATCATTGATGAAGTACACGCCTTGCTTGGGAATAAGCGGGGCGCTTTTCTTTCTTGTCAGATAGATAGGCTCGCCCTGATTGCAGGGGATTTTCAGAGGATAAGTCTTTCTGCAACCGTCCGCAACCCGCAAACCGCCGCAGGATTTGTAGGCGGCATTGGACGGCAGGTTCACATTGTTTCCCCGCCTGCGGAAAAAAAGATCGATTTTCACGTTGAATTTCCTTTGGTTGATGCTTCTTTGAACGAAGAAATATCCATAACCGGCAAAGAAAGTAGCCGTTATACGCCATTAATTAACTATGTTTTAAGCCGTATTTGGGAAGGTTCTACCTTGCTTGTTTTTGCAGAATCACGGCGAAGGGTGGAACGGCTGTGCTACTTTATTAATGAAGCCGCCGCTTCCGGTTTTGCACATAAGAAAATTGAAAATACAGATCGGGATTTTAACAGCCGCTGGTACAATGGAGCGATTGCCTTTCCTCACCACGGTTCGCTTTCTAAAGAGATAAGGCGAAGCGTAGAAAAAGGGTTTGCCGAAGGAAAGATCGCCTGCGTGGTTGCAACTGCCTCTCTTGAATTGGGAATAGACATTGGCAGCGTAGATGAGGTTGTACTCGCAGGAAGCACAGGCAGCGTATCACAGGCGCTGCAGCGAATAGGGCGTTCAGGCCACAGCGTAGGGCAGGTCAGCAAAGGAAAACTTTTTGCCTTTCACGGGAAAGACCTGCTTATTGCGGCAGCTTTAAAAAGCGCAGTTGACGAACGTGATATAGAAGAAATCCACCCCATAGAAAACCCCCTTGATATACTTGCGCAAATAATTCTTTCCCTTTGCGCAGAGAGAGAAAGAAACATCGATGAATTATACGAACTTATCAAAAAGTTTTATGTTTTTAAAAACCTTAACTACGATTCTTTTAATTCGGTTGTACGAATGTTGGCAGGGCTCTCCGCTACAGACAATGAAAATAATTTAAGGTTACGCGAAGTTAAACCCCGTATTTGGATAGACAAAACAGAAGGAACAATAGGCGCACTTGACGCAACCACTACCCTGCTCTACACATCAGGAGGGGTTATCGCAAATCGCGGCCTGTATTCGATGAGGCTGACAGACGGCACAAAAATTGGAGAACTTGACGAAGAGTTTGTATGGGAACGCAGTATAGGAGACCGTTTTGACTTTGGTGCGCGCGGCTGGCGTGTAACAAAAATAACGGCGGAAGCGGTAGAAGTTGTCCCGCTGGATAACCGCGCGGATTATATTCCATTCTGGAAAGGCGATATACCTTTCAGAAGCATTAACTTAACAGAAAGACTGCTTACAATTCTGGAAAACTACAATAAGAGCAAGTATATAGAAACACATTTATCAAACTCTGCAAATGATTCGCTTGCAGCATTTCTGGAAACACAGATTTCCGCACAAAACAAACTTCCGCTTCCTGACAGAACAAATGCTACTGTAGAAATTATCACAGGAACAGAACTTAACAGGGATTTTATTACGATTGTTTTTCATAACTTCCGAGGGAATCAGGTGAATTATCCGCTTTCGCTTGCATTGTCCGCAGAAATGCAGGAGATTGTTAACCTGCGCGTAGAAAGTTTTGCAGGCGATGACAATATACTTTTTCTTCTGCCGCGACTTGGGGCGGAAGAAGCGGCGCTAAAACCCGAAGAAATTTTCCGCCAATCTTTAAAAGCCTTTGAAATTCCCGTAAGCGGCGGCATTAACAAGGGAGAAAGGCATTTTAGAAACCGCCTGGAAAGTTCAGGGATTTTCGGCGCAAATTTCCGTGAAGCCGCAGAAAGAAGTATGCTTCTTCCAAAAGCGCCCTTTGGTAAACGCACTCCCCTTTGGATTATGCGCCAGCGTTCAAAACGTCTTTTTGACGCTGTATCCAGTGAAGACGGCTTTCCCGTAACGGCAGAAGCCTGGCGAAGTTGTCTTGTTGACACCTTTAATATAGAAGGTTTCCGCGAACTTATAACAGAGTTAAACAACGGCGGCATTACTCTATCTTTTTTTACAACCGGCATTCAAAGTCCTTTTTCTAAAGACCTTGTAAGAGAAGAAACCAACGCATTCATGTACGAATACGACGAACGAAAAGATCTGGCAGGAAGGTTTAATACTGCTACCCTTTCCGACAAAGTAATAGAAGACGCAATTGGTAATGCCGGATTACGCCCTGCTCTGAAAAAGTCAACAGTAGAAGAATTTACCTCTAAATTACGCAGAGAACTTTCCGGCTGGGCCCCCGAAGATACAATTTCTCTTAACGAATGGGTAAAAGAGCGTATCGCAATCCCTCTTGACGAGTGGAAAACTCTTCTAGCGGCCATGCCTGAAACCTTAGTAAAAGAAATTGACAGCGCAAAAATAAAAACAATTACACGTAACGGAGCGGCAATCGCCTCTGTAGTCCACCGTGAATGGGAAGAAAACTGGAACAACGAACCTTTAAACCTGCTGGGTCAATGGCTGCGCTATGAAGGCCCTGTATCTATCGAACGTATTTGCGAAGTATTCGGCACAACCGCCGCAGAAACCGAAGATGCGGTTAACGCTCTTGCAGAAGTAGACGAAGTAATCTGCGATGTAACAATAACAGAGAACAGTGAACAGGGAACAGTTAACAGTGAGAATTCTATGGCGAAGACTCACTGCTCTTTGCTTATTTGCGACAGGGAAAACCTGGAAATGTTGCTGAGGCTTTCGCGCAAGAAAGCGCGGCCTGTAATAAAAGAACGGCCTGTTTCTGTTTTAGTCCCCTTCCTTGCTCTTCGTCAGGGGTTAGGTGCAAGTCAAAACACCGGTTTCAGGAAAAACCTCTTTGCATGGCCGGCTGCAGCTAAACTTTGGGAAACGGAAATCTTTTGCGCAAGAGACACCGCATACAATCCGGAAAAAACAAACCGCCAAATAAGCGAAGGCGAACTTTTGTGGTACGGCGCGGGCAAGGAAAAAATCTCCTTTTGCCGCCCGGAAGATTTTGATTTAGTACCCGGCATTTCACCTGCCAAAAAAGAGAAAGAAAACCCTGTAAGTGAAAATTTAGGGTGGCTTCTTTCTTCGGCTTTTTTCAACCGCCCGCGTGATTTTTGGGAGATAAAAAATGAGCTTTCCCAAAGTGTTCCAGCGGACAGCCGCACCTGCGCAGAGGCTTTGTGGAACGAAGTTTGGCACGGCCGTCTTACAGCGGATTCTTTTGAACCTGTAAGAAAGGGTATTCAACACGGTTTTATCCCCAAAGAAATCGAACCTTTGCAATCTTCCGGCAGTGGGGCAAGTCCGCAGCCATTTGGACGTCAACCGCGAATTCCCGCAGCGCTTCGTAACCGCTGGAAAAGCGGCGCTCCTGTTGCGGGCAATTGGTTTTCCCTCATTGTCGAAGGCGGACAGCCAAGCCCTTTGGAAGAAGATATGTTAAACCGCGACCGTGTCCGCCTGCTGCTAGACAGGTGGGGCGTACTCTGCCGCCCGCTATTGGAACGGGAAACTGCTCCTTTTTCGTGGTCCAGTCTGCTGCCCGCAATGCGCCGCATGGAACTTGCGGGGGAGTTAACCACCGGGCGCTTTTTCTCAGGCATTAACTCTTTGCAATTTGCTTCCCCTTCCATTGCCGCCGAACTTGAACAGGCGGAAAACTTTGACGGCATTTATTGGATAAACGCAGCAGACCCCGCAAGCCCCGCAGGGCTTGACATTGAAGGGCTGGAATATTCGTTATGCGCAAGAAGCGCAAACAACAGGCTTTATTACAGGGGCGCAGACCTCATCGCCATTTCAACAAAAAGCGGCAAAGAACTGCAAATCCTTACCGCAACCGATGACTCCGCCCTTGAAAAGTTAATCGAACTTATAAAAATCCCCCGTACAAGAGCCGTGCTGCCAGAAAAGAAAATAGTTATAGAAACGGTCAACGGCGAACAAGCCGCCGGCAGCGTTTACGCTTCATGTTTTAAGGCGCAGAAATTTGAGGTTGATCGGGGTAAACTTGTTTTTTGGTGAAGGGGATTGTATTCATGGTTTTTCTATTGATGATTGGTTATTTTTATGTTATATTTGCTCTATGATGACTAAATTAACGATAGGAGATAACCATGACTGGATATGCTGAATTGATAAAGGAAATTGACATGCTTCCTCCTAAATATGTTGGTGAGGTTTTTGATTTTGTAGGGTATTTGCGTAAAAAGCACACAGGCGATGTGGTTAAAAATCAATATGACGATGATTCCGCCGCTTATCAGGCAATGGCTGCCGATACGGAACGTGAGCAAGAAGCCCACGAATGGTGTAATGCCTACTTTGGTCCCAAATGAAACGCGGCAGCGTTTGGTGGGTTGACTTTGACCCTGCGGTTGGATCGGAAATACAAAAAACAAGACCGGCAGTAATCGTAAGTAATGATACTGCCAATAAATTTCTTGCCCGTGTTGTTGTAGTTCCGCTTACAAGTAATGTTTCTCGTGTATATCCAGGCGAGGCAATAGTTACAATCGACGGTAATAAAAATAAAGCCATGACTGACCAGATCATGAGTGCCGATAAAAGCCGCTTAAGAAATAAAATAGCGGTGTTAACAGATGATGATATGGTTTCTCTTGAAATAGCCATGAAAAAATTTTTAGACTTGCAATAAATCCTTATTCCCTCGAAAATTTTTCGTCCCCCCCCAAAAAACCCCGTTTGGCGCGGGATTTGGGGTAAACTCAATTCCCTGCTCCCCTCATCAAAGCGGCAAGAATATTTGGGTAAGGAAAAGTATTGTTATTTCTGTTAATTAAGCCAAATAATTCACCGTCTCCTGTGAAAACTCCGTTATCCCACCAGATACAGGGTATGCCTTTGCTTTTTGCATAACTTACATAAAACTCCGCCCACTGGGCTCTTGCTTCTTCATTTTCTTTATTCATCGCGCCGAATTCGCCCATTATTACAGGGATTCCTTTACTGACAAATGTATTATGTGCGCGGTCAAGCATACTTGTAATTGGAGAAGTATCCGATGAATTTGTCCGGCTCCAGGTATTATACGCACGGCTTGTGTTCAAGGCAAAATTATAAGGCGAATAAGAGTGGATAGAAACAATAAGTTTATTTGGTACAGTGTCGGAAGGAAGAGTTAAACCATTCATCGCGGCAGCTTCGGTAGAGGCTGCATAAGTGGTTATCATTAACAAGCGCCTTGCGTTGTTACTGCCGCTTGCCCTGACTGTTTCAACAAAAACCGGATAATACCTGTTTAAGTTATTACGTTCTGGGGTAGTACCGCCTGTCCATTCATTTTCACTGCCCTTTGTTCTGGGTTCGTTTAATCCTTCAAAAATTAATTTTTCATTATAATGTTTAAAATTTTCGGCAATCTGTTCCCATATCCTTTTAAACGCTCTTAATGATTCTTCCATTGCCGCATTATTAAACCTGAATATACTTTCATCGTGGTGTGTGTTAAGGATAACGTACATATCATTTTCTACCGCATAGTTAACGACTTCGGTAACACGCGCCATCCAGTCTGCACGAATATTGTAATTCCTGTCGCATGCTTTGTACCATGTAACAGGAATCCTGATTGTATTAAATCCCGCTCTTCTTATTGCATCTATATTGGCTTTTGTAGTAACAGGATTCCCCCATGCTGTTTCCATTTGAGAAACTGATGTATTGGCAAAAACTCCGCCGCCAAGCCATGCAAATCCCGTTGCAGTATTGCCAAAGGCATCAAAAGTGTTGCCCAAGCTCCAGCCAATTCTGATATTAGCAGCTAATGCAGCGGCGGTTATGTCATTAAACGGCCGGGCAGACGCGTATGTGTTATTAACATAGGGCACATGAGTATTTACTCCAGTATCATTGTCAGCCCTGACATTTCTGTTGTTTGAGACATTTTTACATCCGGTTATTATAACTATTACAAGAATAACCGCAAAAGCAAAAGTTTTTTTCCTTATCATTTTATCCTCCTGATATATAGTACTAATTTTTTTCAACAAAAACAGCCTCGCCTTTGGGAATATTTACAGATTTTAAAGTCAATTTAACGATTGCATTAGGCGTAACATCATTCTGCAGGGCAGTCTGTGTCTCCAATGCAAGAGCAGGAATTATCACCGCCCAGCGGTTTCCTTTTTTTTCAAGTGCAACAGCATCCCAGACAGAATCTTTTTTATCCTCAAGATAAACCATTGTCCAGTGGTTATTGGAAGCCCTTTCCGCATGGACGGCTGCAGACGCAGCCGCTTCGCTGTAGCCAAGCCGCGCAGATACTTCACCGGCGTTAAGCAGCCTGCCTCCCCGCAAAAAAGCGCGTATCTGCATGTGCGCAAGAAGGTCTGTATACCTGCGCAGAGGGCTTGTTACCTGCGTATAAATGTCAAGGCCAAGCCCCTGATGCCTTCCCGGCTTTACAGAAAGAATACGCGGTCTCATGCACTTGCGCAGAGTCCATGAACCTGCTATCCCCTGCGGAATTTTTCCCTGTAATTCAACTTCCTGGCTTATATACGGAAAGGCAAGGCCATTTCCGGCCGCCCAGGCTGCAGCCCCTTCACAGGCTATGACCATACATTCCCTTACAATAAAAGCAGACCTGTATGATGTTCCCTTGTCTATTTTTACTTCTTCATTTTCAATGTAAATATGCGTCTCCGGCAGCTCAATGTTAACCGCCCCCATTGCGGCGCGGCGTTTACAGTTACGCTGCGCCAATTCATAAAGAGCGCATAACGTATTTGAAAGTTCTGTATTTTCACAGTCCAGCTCCTTGTCTGCGTCTTCATAGGTTATGCGTTTTACTTTTACAATAGAAGGAAAAATTTCCGTATTAATTATTGTTGAGTCTTTATCAAGCGTTATCATAAAGGTAAGAGCCGGGGATTTTTCGCAAAGCCCAAGCGCATACAGCGGCAGGACCTCTTCAGCTAACATTCTTACAATTACTTCGGGAAGATAAAGAGTAGCTCCCCTGTCACGGGCTTCTGTTTCTTCAGGACTGTCAGGCATAATGGAAGCTGCAGGGTCGGCGACATGCACATACAGTATGCTTTTGTCATCTATTATTTCCAGAGAAACAGCATCATCGGGATCATTGCTCCAGGGGCTGTCAATGGCAAATGCCGCAAGACGGCAAAGGTCGCGGCGGTCTTCGTCTGGGGGAGAAGCAGGGCAGATATCTGCACCGGAAAGGGAAAGGCCAAAGCGGCTGGGATGCGGATTAACTTTGCTTGTCCAGAAGCCTGTTTTTAAAAGCAATGCATGAGCATCTTCTGGAGTTTCATTTTGCTTTAGTTCTTTCATGGTGCGGCTTTTTGCGGATTTGCCAAGAGCCAGCGCCTCTATATCCTGCATAAAACGCGCATCTTCACCGGAAAGAGCATCAGCGCATCCGTTGTTAATGCATGCTTTTAACCGTTCCAAAAACTGAGAACGCTCATGCGTCCCCCGGTTTTTATCGCTGCGTTTTGTTTCTTCTGCGGCAACTTCGTCCTTGCTGCGGGACGTAATTACATCAATTGTACCGGAAAAATAAAGGCCGTCTGCCAACAGGCAAAATGCCGCATAAGCGGAAGAAGGAGTATATTCACCAAAGGCAAGAGCGGCCAGATCTTTTATGGGGACAGGCGCATCTTCTCCCGACAAAAGTTCCCACACTTCACTAATTGGGGTTTTTATCTGGTGATTCGGTTCAAGGGCGCTGAAATCCTTTACAGGCCCCGGATGCAGCAGTTCAATATCTTTATCCCGAACCTTGACCTGCCGCTGCTGGGCAGCATCTTGGACAAGAATGGTAAATTTTCCTTCGGCCTTTTCCTTTACAATAGCCGGCTTGTTTTTATACACCACAAGCGCGTTTTCATTAATCATTATTATATTATTACACAGACAACCCGGATTGTAATAGATGATTTAAGGGTGTTTTTTGTTGAATTATATGGTCTTATGGTATAAAATTAATGTGCGGGGGTTACAAAAATAATACAACTTATTTTTCATTAAAGGATTGTAAGAATGAGTATCAGGAAAAAAATCCTTATACCTATGATTTTGTTAACATATGCAGCTTCCACATCTGTATTAACCTTCTCTATATTGTTTTATAGAAATGATTTACACAGAGCCGCATATACCAGAATTGATGTCGCCCTGGCATCGGCAGAAAATGAGATAAATGAATCATACACAGATGCGGAATTCAGGCTGAATGCTCAAAGAATTACCCATTCGATAAAAGAAATCACAGGATGCGAAGTAACAATTTTTCTTGGCAATGAATTAATCTCCACAACAATTACAACAGACGACGGAACATACGCAATGGGGTTCATCACTCCTAAGTATATCAGCGAAAAAGCGCTGGCCGGAGAGACATACACCGGAAGAATCCGGGTTTTTAACATGGATATGCTGACAAAATATTCTCCGTTATACAGCGCGGACAATGAGATAACCGGAATGTTATCTGTCAGTGAATATTCAGCGGATTATAGAAGCAAGATAATTTTGTTTGCTATAAACGGATTTATCATAACGCTGCTGGTGCTGGCATCAAGTATTATTGTTGCGGTATTTGTTTCCGGCACAATAGACCGCAGGCTGAATAACATGATAAATGAAATTCGTGAAACAGATGAACATATACAGGTAATGATTGACGTCATGCCGCTTGCCGCAAGTTTCTTTGACAGTAATCTAAAAAACATCAGAACAAATGAAGAAGCTGTAAGAATATTTGATTTATCAAACAAACAGGAGTACCTTGACAGATTTTATGATCTGTCGCCGAAGTATCAAAGCGACGGCGAGCTGTCCTTTGAAAAAGCTACCAGATTTATAAAGCAGGCTTTTGATGAAGGTTACTGTCATTTTGAATGGATGCATCAGAAACTGAATGGAGAGCTTATACCGTCCGAAGTTACCCTTGTCCGCGTTAAACACAAGGACGATTTTATTGTTTTGGGTTACACGCGCGACTTACGGGAAATGAGGGCGGCTATTGCAAAAATGCATAAGGCAATAGAGGAAAAACACTCGCTTGAAAATATGGAAAATATACTTAACGGACTGGATGCAATGATCTATGTAACAGATCCGGATACAAGCGAAATCCTCTTTATCAACGACAGCATGAAGGAGCATTACGATATCAACGGCAGTTGTGTCGGACAGCGCTGTTATCTGGTACTACAGGAAAACATGACCGAGCGCTGTGATTTCTGTCCCTGTCATCAGCTTGAAAAAGAACCGGAGAAATTAATTATCTGGGAGGAAAAAAGCACTAAAACAAACCGTATTTACCGTAATTCCGACCGTTTAATAAACTGGCCTGACGGCAGAATAGTTCATGTTCAGCACTCCACTGATATAACCGATTTAAAAAACGCTACTTATGCGTTAGATAAAAAACTTGAACAGCAGGCCATTATGTCGCTTGTATCGCAAAGTTTTTTATCCGGCGAAAACATCGACAGATTAATTACAGAAGCTGTCCGCAGGATTGGCGAATTTATGGGAGTAGCGCAGATTCTTTTATATATATGCAATGAAGACGGCGAAACTTTTGTCTGTCACAATGAATGGCTGAACCCAAAATTAAATTTACCAACCCGTATTGGAACTGGTTTTATTATTTCCAAAAGTTTTATATCCCTGTTAAACGAACACAAAAGCAAAGATGTTTTTTATTTTACTTCCAGAGATCCGGCAGTAAAGGAGGTAATGAAACCATACAGATTAAATTTTCATAATTACCTGACTACATCAATTTTCCTGGAAAACAAACTTTACGCAATTCTGGATTTTTCACATGAAGATGACAATACGCAATGGACTCAAAGCGATATAAATACAGCCTCGCTTACTTCAAACATACTGACAAGCGCTCTACAAAGAAAAATGGCGGAACATCAATTGATTGCAGCAAAGGAACTGGCGGAAAAAAGCAATAGATCAAAAAGCTCATTCCTTGCCAGAATGAGCCATGAAATCCGTACTCCAATGAACGCAATATTGGGTATCAGCGAACTGCACTCACATAATATATCACATTCGCCGGAAACAGGAGACGCATTCAGTAAAATTTACGATTCAGGCCAATTACTGCTTTATATTATTAATGACATTCTTGATTTGTCAAAAATTGAGGCCGACAAAATGGAAATCCTGCCGGATCAATATGATATACCAAGCCTGATTAACGACACAGCACAGCTTAACTATTTACGCTATGAAAGCAAGCCGATTAAATTTAAAATACATATAGATGAAAATACGCCTTTGAACCTGTTTGGCGATGCGCTTCGTATTAAACAGATACTGAATAACATACTTTCCAATGCATTTAAGTATACAGACGAAGGCGAGGTAACGCTTTCTGTCAAAGGTGAGTTCGGCAACTTCTCCGCCGGAGAAGATTCCACAGAAGCAAGATCTAAAGGGATTCTTGTTTTTCATGTAAGCGATACCGGACAGGGCATGACGTCTGAACAAGTAGAAAAATTATTCAGTGAATACGAACGCTTTAATCTGGAAGCCAACAGGCAGACAACAGGTACAGGACTGGGGTTAAACATAACAAAGCGTCTTGTTCAGATGATGGGCGGAGAAATTTTAGCAGAAAGTACATGGCGCAAGGGATCTGTTTTTACCGTACGGCTGCCGCAGGAACGTATCGGTACTGCCGTATGCGGAAATGAAATAATCGGTCAGATAGGGCGAATGGATTTTAAAAGGCTGTCAAAAGAAAAAAAGACGCCGCTTATTCACGAATATATGCCCTATGGCAGCGTTCTTATTGTTGACGATGTAGAATCAAATTTATTTGTGGCAAAAGGATTGATGCAGCCATACGGCCTTACAATCGAAACTGCCGAAAGCGGATTTGAAGCTATCGACAAAGTAAGAAAAGGCAGCGTTTATGACATAATATTTATGGATCACATGATGCCAAAAATGGACGGCATTGAAACTCTGCAATTGTTACGCGATTTAAAATATCCAGGCCCCATTGTTGCTTTGACAGCTAATGCCATGACAGGACAGGCGGAAATGTTTTTATCTAAAGGTTTTGACAACTTTATTTCCAAGCCAATTGATTCACGCGAGCTGAACGCTGTGCTTAATAAATTGATACGTGATAAACAGACTCCTGAAGTACTCAATGCAGCGCGGCAGGAAAAGAAAAAGGTAAAAGGCCCAAAAAAAACAATAAACAAGGAAATAGCCGGCTATTTTATCAGAGATGCCGAAAAAGCTGCATCTGTTTTGGAAGATATATGTAAAAATCCAAACAATACAGATAACGAAACTCTAGAGCTGTTTACCACTACCATACATGGATTAAAAAGCGCGCTTGCCAATGTCGGTGAAAATATACTTTTTGCCGTCGCACAGGAAATGGAACAAGCCGGAAGAAAAAAAGATGCAGATGCGGCATTTTCCCATGTTTCCGCATTTTTGGCCGAGCTAAGGCTTGTAATTGAAAAAATTAAACCAGCCGAAGAATATGACAATAAAGAGGCTTCCAGTAATGATTCTGAGTATCTGCATGAAAAAATGAGAACAATCAAAAAAGCATGCTTGAATGCCGACAAGAAGACCGCCAAAGCCGCTCTTAATGAGTTAAAAAATAAAGCATGGCCCCATAATGTCAAAGAAATATTGGATACGATTTCATTGCAGCTTCTTCACAGTGACTTTCAGGAAGCTTCTGATGAAGCGGAAAAAATTATCCGCTCCAACACACCGCTTACATAGCTTCTACGTAAACACAATCCTTAAGTTCATTTGCATGGCTGCGTATTTTTTTAAGCGCCCTCATTTCAATCTGACGTACGGTTTCAGGAGATATATTAAGTTTCTCACCTATTTCCCTTAAAGTATAATGTTCATGACCGTCAAGCTGATAACGATAACTAAGAATTCGTCTTTCTTTGTCTTTCAGTTTATTCAGAACATGCATTGTACCGTCTCTGGAAAACTTTTTCATCAAATTTCTTTCAGGGCTGTATGTATAATCTTCATGGAAATCCATAGCGCAGGCAGATTCTTCGTCAATTACACTATGTTCAAACGGAAGAGAATCCGCAGCCATATTGACGATAGAATCGACATCTTGTACGGAAATACCAAGTTCTGTCGCTATATCAGAATTCTGCGGCTGATGCATTAATGTCTGGCAAAGACTATGATATGCATATTGAATTTTACGAAGGGCGTCTTCTTTCCTTTGCGGCAAGCGGACAATTCTTCGTTTTTTGGAAATAAAACGGGAAATAAACTGCCTGATCCACCAGCTTGCGTATGTACAAAAACGTACATTTTTCTGATGATCGAATTTACCGGCAGCATGGATTAAACCCATGTTTCCTTCCTGAATAATATCTAAAACCGGAATATCGGGAAGATTGTATAGTCCGGCGATTTTAGCAACCAGACGTAAATTGGAATTTACCAGCTTGTGCAAAGCTTCTGTATTTCCATTGTGTATTTGTCTTGACAATTCAAGTTCTTCTTCAAACGATAATAGCGGAAAATCCTTAATCTGCTTATAATATGTGTCCAGCAGGTTATCATTGGATTTTATCACTTTTTTTTGCATGTAAGCCTCCCAGCTAATATTTAAAGAAACACTACCCATTATATAGCAAGAATTGTGCCAAGTTTGGCAATGTCTGCAAAAATGCTGTAAGTCCTTACTACATAAGGACTTACGGGAAATCTCAATAATGAAAAACCCTCGCTGGGCATAAAAAGTGTATTATTTTTCATACATTCTTTATATTTTTTATATACTCCTGTCTGAAAACTGCAATTTGAGAAAGTATCTATGGAAAAAATTAACCGTATGTGGTATAAATTAGTCATGGAATGCGGAATATTTCCCTCACAAAAAAGGGGAAATGACAAAGATATTTATTATTATGTAAACTGGTCTCCGCTTGCCAAGGCCGATCGTTATGAAATCAATTCTAAAGTTCCCGCTATTGCCGGAATTTATGAAATATACTGGATGGACGATCAGAAAAAGCTGCGAATGTTCAATGTTGGGATAACACACTACGGCGGGTTAAGAAGCGAGATTCGCCGTCTTACAGACCCCGATATATGCGAGGATGCAAAAACAAGGGCGATTCTTGAAGATAAAGATATCTGGTATCGCTATGCGCCATGCAGTTCTGCCGCAAATATGTCTGATGTTTTATGGTTTTTAATGAGTACTTATTTTCCTGAAGACCCAAAAACAGAACATTCAGGGCGCTACAGAATGATCTATCTGACTGAATCTGAACCTGACAAGTTAATCTGGGTGCCGTGAGCTGTTATGATTGAGTACATTGTCCCATATAATATTGATAGTAGAATTTTGACACGTGCAGCGCGAATGTTGGAAGACGGAGCATTGGCTGCCCTTCCTACAGATACAAGCTGGAGCATTGTCTGTTCGTTAAAATCACCTGCTGGAATAAAGAAACTGCGAAAATTATCAGGAGAAAGAGATGAACGTCATTTTACGCTTTTGTGTTCAAGCATCTCTCAATTTGTAGAAGTGTGCAGCCTGGATAACACAAGGTTTCGTTTAATCAACCGCCTGTGTCCGGGCCCCTATGTGTTTATCCTTAAAACACTGCCGGGAACAGAAAAAACACTGGATATCCGCCGGCGTGAAGTTGGAGTACGCATACCGGATTACCCCGTCCCTGTCGGCCTTATAAAAACTCTTGGACACCCTCTTTATTCCATAACCGCCAAACGAAGCATGATTGACCTTGATAACCCCCAAATATACGGCGAAGATGATTCGGGTACAGTATTGCCCCCCATTCCAGAAGATGAACTTTTTGAAAACGGCTGGGAGCTTGAGGATATTAACGGAGTAGATCTTATCCTTGACAGCGGAGAAGACCGGGAACGGATATTTTCTACAATTCTTGATATGTGTGAAGACGAGATAAAAGTACTGCGAAAAGGGGCCGGCCCCTGGCCAATTTAAAAATGTTCAGCGGCCGGAAAAAATATGGTATAATATAATATGCGGCAGGCAGGCAAGAAAAAATGGATGAAACTTGTACTAAGAAGAAGCGCGTTTATAATTTTTACGCTTCTTTTTCAAATAGCCCTGATTATTTTTCTGATAGCCGGTACAGGAAGGTACTTAAAATATTCTTACTGGTTTTTGTATGCGGTAAGCATTATTGTCTGTGTTTATGTAATTAACAAACGTGAAAAAGCCGGTTATAAACTTACATGGATTTTTATTATTCTGTTATTCCCAATTTTTGGCGGAATCCTCTATATCCTTTTAAATTTCTGGTCAAATCCAAAAAAAATAAGAAGATCGCTGGATCGAAACATAAGCGACAGCAGCGAGGCTTTTTTCCTTCCGGGGAACTGTCTGGAAGAATTAATAAATAATCACCCTGAGTTTAAATCAAACGCCCACTATCTGCAGGAATATGCCGGGTTTCCCGTTTACAGCAATACAAGACAGGAATACCTGCCGTCAGGGGAATCATTTTTTTACAAAGTGCTGGAAGAATTAAAAAAAGCGGAAAAATATATCTTTATGGAATTTTTTATCCTGAAAGAAGGGTTGATGTTTAATTCCATTTTAAAAATACTGGAAAGAAAAGCCGCAGAAGGTCTTGAGGTACGGATAATGTTTGATGATCTGGGCTGCTTTTTTACCCTTCCGCCGGATTTTCGCGGCAGAATGACAGAAAAAGGCATTAAAACTTTTAACTTTAACCCTTTCAGGCCTATTGTATCTTCGCTTCAGAATAACCGCGACCACAGAAAAATTATTGCAATAGACGGAAAGGTCGCGTTTACAGGCGGCCTTAACCTTGCAGATGAATATATCAATGTTGTTGAACGTTTTGGCCACTGGAAAGACTCGGCTATAATGATCAAAGGAAATGCCGCATGGTCTTTAACTTTAATTTTTTTACAGATGTGGAATCTCAGTAAAAAGGAAAAAGATGACTACATTTCTTTTTATCCGTGGGCAAAAGATGAATCTGCACACATATATGAACAAACAGATACAGAAAACTGCGGTTATGTGCAGCCTTATGCGGACAGTCCCATTGATACAGAAAATGTCGGGGAACATGTCTATATTCAGATAATAAATCAGGCAAAAAATTATGTTTATATAAATACGCCCTATCTTATTGTAGATGATAATCTGTTATCCGCTCTTACATTAGCTGCAAAAAGCGGCGTTGATGTACGCATTATTACGCCGCACAGGTGGGACAAATGGATAGTTGCAATCACGTCCCGTTCATATTACCGCAGGCTTATTCAGGCCGGAGTAAAGGTTTATGAATATTCATCTGGTTTTAGCCACGGCAAAACATTTGTTTCAGATGATAAAATCGCTACAGTTGGAACTACCAATCTTGATTTTCGCAGCCTGTATCTTCATTTTGAATGCGGCGTATTAATCTATTCCGGTAAAACCATAGCGGCAATTAAGGAAGATTTCCTGAATACAATGCCAATTTCTCAGGAAATGACTCTAAAAGACTGCGCCAGAAACGCTTTCCAGCGGGTTGTTCAGGACATACTGCGCATCTTCGCACCTTTAATGTAAAATAAATATATGGCTGATTTATTTGACTACATATTATGGAGAGGCGATCTGGACTTTACCCAGTCTCCCCTTAACCCTGTTGACTTTGTCATTTTTTCACAATTATCCTATCTCCCCTTTGACGGCATTGTTCCCTCTCCCGATGAAAAACAGGGGATTAGCCTGCATCTTGCATTGAAAACATTAGCAGAGAAACTTGAAAACAGTAAACCTGAAGAACAGCCTGTACTGTCATTTAAGGAAGACCCAGCCTTTATAAAAGCTCTTTGCGCATCAAACCGTTTCAGGGACTGTCAGCTTCTAAGATATGTAAACAAGATCGATAACGACCGGGAAGTTCAATTTTCTGCATTATGTATTTATACAGGCGACGGATATTGCTCTGTAGTATACCGTGGGACAGATACTTCTTTTATCGGGTGGAAAGAAGATTTTACCATGACTTTTAAAGAAGTAATTCCCTCTCAGCTTGAAGCAAAAAAATATCTGGAAAAAACGGCTCAATTTGTAAACGGCCCGCTGCGTATCGGAGGCCATTCAAAGGGCGGAAACCTTGCGGTTTATGCCGCTTCCTTTTGCGAAAAAAACATTCAACCGCGTTTAACAGATATTTTTAGTTATGATGCGCCTGGTTTTCATGGAAAAGTAATTGAAAGCGAAGGTTTTAACGCCGTTAAGGACAGAATACGCTCCTATATCCCAGAATCTTCGGTTGTAGGCATGCTGCTGGAACGCGGATGTGATTACACGGTAATTAAAAGCAGCGAAGCCGGCCTTATGCAGCATTCACTTTATACATGGGAAATGACACATAACGATTTTATTAAGGCCGATAAAATAACGCTGACCAGCCGCTTTGTGGATAAAACCATACGGGATTGGATAGACAGCCTTGACAATGAACAGCGTGAAAGGTTTGTAAATGCGGTATACACAATTCTGGTATCATCAGAGGTAAAATCAATTCAGGAACTGGAACAATCATGGGCAATATCTATCGGGCGGATTATAAAATCCATAGGAAATATAAACGATTCTACAAGAAAACTTATGATGAAAACTATTACGGAGTTATTCCGCTCCGCAGGGCGGAATCTGGACACTTTATTTAACAAAGAAAAACAATAGACGTTTTTACGTTTTTTATATAATCTGACAATATGAAAAAACAGGGAGCTCATTCCGTTCTGCCGTCAGCTTTTAAGTACTCCTTGCCCGTTTTTTTCGGCTATATAGCTATAGGCATAGCGTTCGGCCTGCTTATGACAGACTCAGGATACCCCTGGTGGTTAAGCGTTCTTATGTGCATTGTCATGTTTGCCGGCTCTGGACAGTTTATCGCCTTGGGGTTATTTGCCGCCGGAGCCGGTATTGTGGAAGCAGCTCTTATACAGCTTGTGGTAAATGCACGCCATATTGCCTACAGTATGTCAATGTTAAACCGATATAAAAACACTGGTTTTTACAAACCATATTTAATATACGGCTTAACCGATGAAACTTTTGCCTTGCTTTCCTCATTGCCGGAAACAACGGACGAAAAAAACCGGATAAAGTTTATGTTCTATGTTACGGCGCTGAATCAAATTTACTGGACTACAGGTACTCTCATTGGCGCAATAACAGGATCACTGATTCCTTTTAATACCCAGGGAATCGGTTTTGCACTTACGGCAATGTTTGTGGTTCTGATGCTGGATAAAATTTTACTGGTACGCAAGCCTGATGTTTTTATTATTTGTGCAATAGTTACTATTCTTACCGTAGTTTTTTTACCAGGACGTATATCTCTTCTTGCCGCGTTAATTATCTCTCTTATTATTGTTTCTGTCATAGAAAGAAAAAATATCAGGACAAAACAATGAAAAACACAGACGCATTATTGCTCGTCATGGTCATGGGCGGGGTAATTTTTCTTTGCAGAGCGCTTCCCTTTCTGCTTTTCCGGGAAAATAAAAACAATGACGGTGTTATCGAAAAATCTAAAGGACAAAAAACTTTTCTTTCCTTTGTAGAAAAAATAGTTCCGCCTGTTGCAATGACAGTTCTTGCATTTAACTTTATGACTTCTCCCATTAAAGAAAACCCGCAAGACGGAATAACAATATTTGCCGCTTCTGGTATCACCGCCTTGATCTATCTTTTGCGGCGTAACCCTCTGCTCAGTATCTTCGGCGGGACAGCGGTGTATATAATACTGGAAAGAATTGCCTTATGGTAGACAAATTACAATCGCGGCCTGTTTCGCAGGTAATTCAGCCGTCTCCCGGTCATATAGCAGTAACACCTGTAACCATAACGCCTCCCGACTGGAATAACCGTAAACTTTTCAGTTTGCTTTGGCCGTTAATTGTTGAGCAGCTCCTCATTGTTACAATGGGAATTGTAGATATGGTAATGGTCAGTTCCGTAGGCGAACATGCGGTTTCCGGCATTTCACTTGTCGATACAATAAATTTTTTAATTATAACTACATTTAACGCAATGGCCACGGGAGGGTCTGTAGTTGCCAGCCAGTATATCGGACGCAATGACTACAAAAACGCCTGTAGTTCCGCAAGGCAGTTGGTTTATATCGGTGTCATCAGTTCTTTGGTTCTTATGGTTTTTACGATGTGTTTTTGCCGCTCTATGCTTAACTTAATTTACGGCAACATTGCAGGTGATGTAATGCAGGCATCGCAGACATATTTTTTAATTACAGCACTTTCATACCCATTCCTTGCTTTGTATACTTCCGCGACTGCTCTGTTCAGAAGCATGGGGAATTCAAAAGTAAGCATGAGGGTTGCCATACTTGTAAATATTATCAATGTCGCCGGAAACGCCCTGTTTATTTACGGCTTTGGCTGGGGCGTTGCAGGCGCTGCATTGTCAACTCTTATCGGCCGCATGATTGCAGCTCTTATATTAATAACTATGCTTATGCAGGACTGGGCATACACAATTAATCTGAAAGGGCTTAAAAAAATAAAACTTGAACCTGAAATGATAAAACGAATCCTGAATATCGGTATTCCCAGCGGATTGGAAGCCTCGATGTTTCAGGTTGGTAAAATTCTGATCACAAGGATATTTACCGCATTCGGAACGGTAGCCATTGCAGCTAACGCTGTCTCTGCAACAATCAACTCTATAGCGTTTATGCCCGGCAGCGGTTATGGCATGGGTCTTTTAATTGTTGCAGGCCAGTGTATCGGCGCGGGTGATTATACGGGAGCAAAAAGACATACAAAAAGAATCCTGATCCTGGCATATATTACATACATAGTCATAAATATAAACATAATGATTTTTATGAATCCAATAGTGAGCTTTTTTAATCTTTCCGAAGAAGCGCACAGGCTTTGTCTAATTTTCCTTAGAATCCACTGTATTACATCGGCGCTTTTTTGGTGTCCGTCTTTTGTACTCCCCAATGCGTTAAAGGCGGCAGGAGATGCACGTTATGTAATGGTTATCGCCGCCTCTACAATGTGGATTGTCAGGGTATGTTCCGCCTTTTTTATGGCTTTTACACTTGGAATGGGGCCTGTTGCGGTAACAATCGCAATGGGCGGAGATTTCCTTTTCAGGGGTATTTTCTTCTCTGCCCGCTGGATAAACGGCCGCTGGATGGAAAAACGGGTTATTTGATTTTTCCAAATAATGGTATAAAATATCCATAATAAGAAATAATAAAAGAGGGAAAAAATGCGGGAATTAAAAGCGGCAGTTATCGGTGCGGCAAGCACATACACGCCTGAACTTATCGAAGGCTTCATAGACAGGCAGGACAGGCTTAATTTTCAGGCCTTTTACCTAATGGACATCAACAAGGAAAAACTTGATATAGTCGGCGGACTTGCCAAACGAATGTTAGAGTCAAAAGGTTATAAAGGTAAAATTATATTAACCCAAAATCTTGACGAAGCCATTACCGGGGCGGATTATATTTTTGCGCAGATACGTGTAGGCGGTATGGAAGCGCGTATTCGTGACGAAAAAATACCGCTTAAATACGGGCTTCTTGGGCAGGAAACAACCGGAGCGGGCGGGTTTATGAAAGCAATCAGGACATTACCCGTAATGCTGGACATAGCAAGGCGCATGGAAAAACTCGCGCCGGACGCATGGCTTGTTAATTTTTCCAATCCGTCAGGTATTATCGCAGAGGGTTTGTTAAACCATACGAATATCAAAATGATTGGGTTGTGCAACTGTTTTATCAATATGCATGCAGAACTTGTTAAGACTGCCGGCACAAAAGATTTTGACTATGAATATATCGGATTAAACCATTTAAGCTGGATCACAAAAGTTACGGTAGACGGTAAAAATATTCTGAACGAACTTGGAACATCGTCCGGCGCTCAAATGAAAAATGTACCCAAAGTTGAATACGATAAAGAATTGGTAGCGGCTATTCCCGCCATACCGTCTTCTTATTTAAGTTATTTTTATTTAAGAGATGAACAAGTTAAAAATTGTCTGAACGCTGATAAAACACGCGGCGAAATTTGTGTCGATCTGGAAGAGTCTTTGATAAAGAAATACAGCGATCCCGACCTGCAGGATAAACCAAAGGAACTGGAAAGCCGAGGCGGCTCTTTGTATTCGACTGCCGCAGTATCGGTTGTAGATGCAATCGAAAACGACAAAAACGAATACCATGTTGTAGGCGTAAAAAATGCCGGAACTCTTCCGTTCATGGATAACAACGATGTAGTAGAACTCAAGTGTCTTGTAAACCGCAAGGGCGCAACTCCTGTTGCAATTTCTAACCCTGACAATCCGTACATCACAGGGCTTATGCAGGCGGTAAAAGCGTACGAAAAACTTACGGTAAGAGCGGTAGTAAACGGCAGCAGAGCGGACGCACTGGCGGCATTAATGATTCACCCGTTAATCGGAGATTATCACAAAGCAAAGGGTGTTCTTGATGAAATGTTCGAAGCAAATGCGGATTATGTTCCGCAGGCGTTATTAAAAAAATCTTAAGAGAGCGGGGTATGTATGCCGGAATATGTTGTAGGCGTTGATATTGGGGGAACAAAAAGTCATCTTGCATTATTTGACGCAGAAGGAAACATTATAGAACTTGGTCAATGGGGAGGGCTTAATCATGAGGGAATGTCCGGTTCATTTGTTCAGTTTGAAAATGAATTAGGGCAATTTGTTAATCAAGTTTTTTCTAAAAACAGTGTATCAATAAATCAGGTTTCCGGCGCTGCGTTTGGCATAGCAGGTGTTGATACAAAAGAACAGCATAGCATTGTATCGCAAATATTAAAAAAAATTGGATTTAAAAATTTTACTTTGACAAATGATGCATATCTTGGAATCCCGGCAGGAAGCAGAAACGGAGTCGGCATATGCGCGATAAACGGAACAGGCTGTACTATAGCGGGTCTTAACAAAAAAGGAGACTTTCTGCAAATCGGCGGATTAGGTTACATAACGGGAGACAAAGGCGGCGGCGGCGCATACATGGGTACGCGTATGCTATCCGAAGTGTATAACGAACTTTTCCGCAAGGGAACACCCACGATACTAACCTCTTATATGTTTGAAAATCTCGGTATTACCAATAAATACGATTATGTCGAAAAAATCTGTAAAAAAATCAATGCCGGAAATTTTCCTCTGTATAAATGCAGCCCGATAATATTTGAAGCTGTCAAACAAAATGACAGTGTGGCAGCCAGTATTCTTCGCGAAATTGCCGAAAGTTATGCCAATGGTATTTCCTGCATGATAGAAGAACTTAAGTTTCCCGATGATGACGATCTGTACGTTGTACTTGCAGGTTCTGTTTTCGTAAAAGGAGATCACCCTCTGCTGGTTGATACGCTCAAAGGAAAAGTTTCTAACGATAACCCCGGCCGGCGTATAAAATATAATTTGCTTAACGTACCAAATGTCGCAGGAGCGGTAATTTGGGCATTCAATTTGCTTGACGGCAAAAACGATTACTACGACAAAGTATGTTCACAATTTACTTAACTAACCCAGCGTAACTTCGACCTTATGCGTTTTTCTATCGTTGTATGGTTTAATTAAATTGCCGGAAATTATTTCGCCGTCTACTGTTATAGATTTAACTCCGCACTCAACGCCGTTTGGGTTTTTAACGGTTATTTCGTAAACCGCTCCTCGAAAATTTCTTTTTGCAAAAAACTCTTTCCAGTCCTTTGAAATTTTCGGCTCGATTCTAAGTCCGTTGTAATCGGAATGTAATCCTAAAATCCATTCGGTAAGAGATTGGTGCATTGTAGGGGCAGTTCCCGTAAGCCAGGTATGTCCGCCCTGCCCAAAGCCATGCCCTCCGCGTCCGCGTACATATTCAGGATAAACATAAGGCTCGCATTTGTAGCGGTCTTGATCGCTTGCCAAATTTTCGGGGAGACACTTTTCGTAGTAGTTTACGGCGTCCGTTCCACGGTTCAAAATCGCATAACTTTGAACAAGCCAGGCATTAAGATGCATGAAAATCCCGCCGTTTTCCTTCATTGCAGGCGGCTCTTTTTCGATATTCCAGCTTCTGCCCGGCAATTCCTCACGTTCGGCAAGCCCTGTAAAAACAGGGAAACAAAGCTGTGCGCCGAATTCGCTGTCCAGATACTCCTCAACTTTGGCTATCGCTATTTTCGCACGGTTTTCATCGGCTGTTCCGCAGTTAATGCCAAAGGTTTGCGGTTCAAGGAAAATCTTTGCTTCTGTATCTTTACTTGTGCCCAAATCTTTTTTCTCAGGAACAAGCGACAAAGCGCGAATATAATATCCTTCTTTATCTATTGCATATTTTTCTATTGCGTCATAAACCTTTTTTGCCCTTGTTTCATATTCGTGTGCAAGCGCTGTTTCTCTGTTTGCGACTTTGAATAAATCCGCCGTATCAAGTAAAACCCTGTATAACTGCTGCGCTACCATAACGCTTTCCACATCTTTGTTCCATTCGCCGCCTGTGCGCAGTTCGTTGAGGTCGTCATTCCAGTCGCAGTCCTTCATGTACGGTAAATCGCGCTCGCTTCTGTCTGTCCATACACGGTCGATCGCTTTTTGGATATGTTCTATAATCGTGCCGTATACTTCGCCCTGTTTTTCATGAACTTCTGCATAAGCGGCTTTTTCATCTAAAAATGCGAAATCCCCTGTTTCTTTAATGTATTTGATAATAGCCATTGGAAGCCAGATCGGATCATCGCTTGCCTGAATATTTTTGTTCCCCGGCTGATCGATAAAAAAGTTATGATAAGATACGCCATTTGAAAACATTTGTGTTGTAATATGCTTAAGGGAAGTTTTAACGCTTTGGGGAGAATACGGTAAATTAAAATTCACATCTTGTAAAATATCACGAAAGCCCCAACCGTATTCATAGCCGGTATGGAAACGCGATTTCATTCTGTTAAGAATATACACAACGCGGCACTGATACTGAAGCCATTTAAAAGCGCGGTTTATTTTTGCACTTGGAGTTGAAATCGTAAACTTCGACATCATTTCGCTCCACCAGTCCTTCACATCGCAAAGCATTTCGCTTCGGCGTTTTGCGCACTTTACTTCTTCGATCATTGCTTTAAGATATTTTTTGTTATTTAAATAATAATCTTTTGTCGAACTTGTAATTAACGCAACTGCAAACTCTGTTTTCTCTCCCGCTTTAAGCGTAATTTTATTGCGGAAAATACCGCAAGTTCTGCGCAAATACGCCTGATCTGTGTTTGAAAGCGGTTTTGCATCAATAATGCGCAACGGGTCAGAAAGCGAATGGAATCTGCCTCCTGTAAAGCGTTCTTCGTTTGTTTCATATTCGGTATTTTCATTGTTGAGTGTACAGAAAAACGCCGCGACATTTCCCAACATTCCTGCGATTTCTTCCTGTTTGTCATTAACGCTTGTGCCGTGATTTCTGCGGAATACAATGGCATTTACATTTTTATTCCAGTTTGCGCCGCCGAAAAACCCGTCATTGTCGCCTGCAAGCAGACGGACAAGCGCATCTCCCATGTGAATCGGCACAAAGGGATAAATTTCAAGTTCCATTGTTTCGTTTGTTGTATTTTCTAAAACGATGTTTTGTATCCAACCGTCAAATTCTTTTGGAACAAACATTGTCTGTTCGGTTTTAATTCCCTTGTATTCTGAATCAAATTTAATATAACCGAACCCAAGAGTTGTTTTAAATTCCTGCCCTTCCCTTTTAACCGGCTGCCATGTCGTTGTAAAAAAATCGCGGGTTTTGGAATCCACAATGTAGCAATAACGCCCTCTGTTGTCGGCATCATTAAGGTGCAGCTGCGTATCCACAAAAGTATTTTCATGAGTACCGCGCACGTCAAACCCGCCGCCGGTATAGCTTACTCCCGAACAAAAAGTCTGCGTTCCGCTTTGATCGGGGCGAATCAAATAATGCAGCCAGGGTTCAGGCGTATGCGGATTAAAAATCTCAAACTCGTCCTTGTCATTGAATTTCCCGTATTCTGCCATAAAACAACTCCTGTTACATCAAAACTTCAACGTCAACTTTTCCGCCGTTTGCAAAAGAAAGCGGAATTACATTTCCTTTAATTTCTGTTCCGTTGACTTTTATAGACTTTACACCTTTTTGAACGCCGTTGGGATTGCTGTAACTGATGTTAAATGTTGTGTTTCTGAATGTTCGCACCGCAGAGAATTTTTTCCATTCCGAAGAAACGCAGGGGTCAATTAAAAGTCCGTCATATTTTCTGCGGACGCCGAATATCCAGTCGATAAGAACGTTCAGGCGGGTCGGAGCAGTTCCCGTAAGCCATGTGTGCCCCGCTTTTCCGTGGTCGTTTGATGCAGGCCCTGAAACATATTCGGGATAAACAAAACGCTCTGCCGCATACAAATACGGGTCGTCCTTGCTTGTTACCGCAGGGAGTGTTTTTATATAAATATCATGCGCTTCTTTTCCGTAGCCAAAGATACAAAGAGAGGCAATATACCATGATTCAAGGTGTCTGAACTCGCCGCCGTTTTCTTTTTTGCCCGGAGCATTACGTTTCCAGCCCTGCCAGTCAACAGGCAGTTTGCCCTGTATCAATCTTTTGTCGCTCTGGCAAATGGCAATTCCGTATTTGTCGTCAAGGTCTCTTTCGCAAACTTTTTTGCAGGCGTCAAACCTAACCTTGTCTGCAATGCCACTGAAGCCTGACCATGCAATCGGCTCAAAGAAAGTTAAACCGTCTGTCTGACTGCTTCCCAGATCAACAGGCGCACCGCTGCTTTCCATTCCTTCCAGAATATATTCAAGCTCAACCCCTGTATTTCCAAAATCAAGGCTGTTAAAAACCGCTTTGTAATCTTTTGCGGCAACTGCACGGATATAATTTCCGTCTTTGTCGATACATTTTTTCTCTACCTGCTCTTTTACGATCTGCGCTTTTTTTGTGTAATCTTCTGCCAGATCTTTTTCGATTCCTTTTGCGTTTAACAGTTCAACCATGTCAACAAGCGCCTTGTAAAGCTGCTGTGCAGCCATTGTAGAAACGCTTGTAAAGTTACCCGACAGATCATCGTTCCAGTCTGCCATAAGCATATACGGCAAACCATTGTCGCTTTGTTTCCAGACTTTGGCGATAGCGACTTTTAAATGTTCAAGCATCGTACCTTCTTTGTGAGGCAGCTCTTCTTTTGCATCGCAATACGGAACAACTTCGTCTAGGATTCCAAAATCGCCGCTTTCTTTTATATATTCAGCAACCGCATAAATAAGCCAAAGCGGATCATCGCAGGTAACAAAATCTTTGTTTCCCGCCGCAGATACATAAAAGTTATGATACACAAAACCGTCGGAGAACATTTGCTGCGCTGTAAATTTGATCAAATCTTTTGCAGGTTTTGGGTCGTACGGAAGAAGCGCAAGAATATCCTGCAGAATATCACGAAAGCCGTAACCGTATTCAAAGCCCGAATGAAAACGCGACTTCATTCTGTTAAGAAGCGCAACCATTGCACACTGATACTGAAGCCACTTGTATGAGGGATTAAGAACTTCATCTGTACCGTCAATTGTAATCGACAATTTGCCTAATTCCAAAGCCCACTCTTTTTTTACATCTTGAAGCATTTTTTTTGCATTTTCCGGGTTAAGAACTTCGGCAAGGAACTTTTTAATTGATTTTTTTCCGTCACAATAATAATCTTCTGTAGAAGGCGTTGCGCTCACGACAACAATTTCCTTTGTTTCGCCTGCTTTAATTACAAACGAATTTTTAACCGATGACAACGCAGAACAATTTTCATGAGCATCGCGGTTGGGTAAATCCCAATCTTCTGTAACTGCTGCGGGGTTTCCCATAGTGTTTGAATGGTGTCCTACAAATTCATCGTAGCGCGTTGCAAATTGGTTATTTGTAAGTGAAGTTGTATGAACAAGAACTTTTCCGAACAATGACATTACCTTATCTACATCGCTGTCAAACTCCCGTCCAAAGCCGTTTCTCCAAACCACCGCATTAAGTTCCTTGTCGATTATCGCGCCGCCCATCATAAGGGTATTGAAGCCGCTGAACTGAATATCACGCGCATCTCCGATATTAACAGGATTTACGTTAAACATTGTAACTTTGCGTTCTTTTGAATCGTTGTTTTTTATTTTAATTATCTGCACCATTGCATCATAATCATTGGGAACAAAGTGCAAAGACTCAACATCAAAATTGTTATATGAAGTTTTAAATTTAAGATAACCAAACCCAAATGTTGTTTCCAGTTCCTGATCCTTATGAAGAACCGGATACCATGCGTTTGAAAAATACTTGCCGTCTTCCGTGCGGAAATATGCATATGTACCCAATAAGCGTGTTTTGTACGGGTCTTCGTGAACAAACCCATTAAGAATATCCCCCTCTTGCGTTCCGATTCTTGCAAAAGAAGTTCCGTTATTTGTCATACCCCAGCAAAGCGTATCGACAGGTTTTTTGTTTCTGCGCGCCATAAGCATAAGCCACGGTTCACGAGTCATATCCCCGTACTTTTCTTTAATTACCACTTCATTTTCCGGGTTGAAGCTGAACTGCCCGTTGTTTTTGTTGTTTGCCATAACGATTCTTTCTCCTTGTATTTATATCCTTGTGATTTCTCTTTCCAGAACGCTCACCCTTTCTTCTTTTTTTAGACCATATATCACACTGAATAAATCAGATTCACTTACTCCGTTTAATTCCGATAACACTTTGTCAACTGTGGTTTTACCGCCGTTTTCATCAAGGCTTTTGATAAGAGCCTGCTCGTATTTATATTCGATACGATTTTTATTTTTTATTTCGCCTGTGTGCATTTTTTGTATGTCTGCGCCGATTTTGCACAAAATTTCTTCGTAATCTTTTTCGCCTTTTACATAAATTGCATTTTTATCTTCTGTCCCGGAGTTTCGCATAAAGAGCACTCCAAGAAGTTTTTCGCCGCTAAAAATATTTATGTATAAGACATTCAAATCTTCTTTGTCTTCGTATTTAATTACGGTGTTTTTGGGGAGTTTTGAATTTGCAATTGCTTCGTTTACCGCTTTTTCAACCAGTTTTTTGTCCTTGTTCCAAATTGCGCTGCCACGATAATGGAGTGTTTTGTCAACGAAAAATACATAGAATGTTTTAGAAAAACCAGGCTCGAACGGTTCAATTATTTTTTCTTCGTCAAGAGCCAAACCGTTAATAGCGCAAATCGAAGCAAGCCCTGTCAAAAGCCCGACCCCCGAAAGCAAAGTTTGTTTTTTCCCGCTGGGATCACGTACATCAATCGGGAAGATCAAATGTCCTGAAATTTCAAGCCCGACAAGAACTTCGCCGTCTTTAAAGTTCCCTATCCATTTATCGCCGACAGAAACTATTTTTGTATTAAGCCCCAAATTTTTGGCAGCCGCTGACGCTGTCATTATGTCGGATTCAATGGTGGACAAAAACCAAAAATCTTTTGGATTAAGTTTTTTTGATTTAATAAGATATTGCGCTAATATATAGCCGCACTTATCACCGTCCAACACATGAACATCATCGTCTTTTTTGCTGTAATAGAGCAAAAACCCCCTGTCGCCGTCGCCGTCCAGCGCAATTCCATATACGCTGCCAGCAGGAGATTTTCTTCCTTCGTCAAATATTTTTTTTACCGTAGGAATATGTTTGTCATATTCTTTACCCGAATAAAATTCCGTTCCTTCGATTTCGGCAACTCCAACTCCGCGGTTTATATTATCGCCTGTGCATTGTCCATTGACGCTTATGTAATTAACGCCGAAATTATCAAGAACCTTGCGCCCTATTTTATCGGTTGCGCCGTTTGCAGAGTCAAAGATCAATTTTTTTTCTCTAAGAACGGATCTCGTTTCGCTGCCCAGCACTTCTTCTATCCATTTTACACTGTCTTCTTCGGCATTGTATTCATCAATTTTTCCGCTTATATTCTGTGGAAGTTTTTCTATGAAACAATAATTGAACATATATGCGGACAGTACATAATCGCCCAAATCGCCTTCGGGGACAAGCTTTTTTCCGTCTATAAAAAATTTTATACCATTTTGATTGGAAGGATTATGAGAAGCGGTAAGACAGGCGCCTGCGCGGTGTCCAAGCTGCAGATTTTTCCAAGGGATAACTGCGGTAGGCACTATGCCCAAATCAATCACGTTTAATCCCGCTTTTGCAAACCCCGAACGGACACTGTTATTCAAAATCCAATTGTATGCTAAATCCCGTCCGTCGTTTCCAATTACGGCGGTATCACCAGTAAAAACAATTTTTTTGTCTAAAAGAATTTTAGCAAAAGCAAAAGAAGCGGTTTCTACTAAATCGGGCGTAAACGCATTGTCTTTGAGTAAATCTGCAATAAAGTTTTCGTTTGTTTTTGTAACAACTTTACCGCGCACACCGTCCGTTCCCATGTAATTTACCCTTGCCATAGTAAACGCAGTGTCAATTTTTTCTTCTTCGCCGGCATCTGACGATAAATACAAACCTGCCGCTTTTGGCAAATCAATACATACTGCAGACGGATATTTTTCAAGCCAATCACCTGAAAGCAGCGCGGTTACCGCTTTTTCTTCTATGACAGCAGTGGTATTGCCAATGACAAATTTCTTTTGTTTTGCCAAGTTATCAAGTTTTTGCTGGAAATTATCAGTGAAGCTCTTATATAAAATGTCCATAAAAACCCTTTATCTTTCCAGATAAACTTTTACTGCACGCTTTATGGATTCAAAGGCAAAATCATCTAAATTAATTTCTTCCGGTTTCAGAAAACAGACTCCGGAAACCTCATCTTGTTCCAACTGCAAACATTCCGGCGTAAGACCGGGCGCAGAAACAGAAAAAAACATATCACAGGTGTTATAGTCTATTCCTTTATAGAGATACTTGTTTGGAAAAGAAGCAAACAATTTAAAAACATCGGCAAGACTTTCACCTGCAGGAACAGGCGGCGTCCAGCCAAGTTCTTCCTTTAGTTCACGGTAAAGACCTTCAAAAACACCTTCGCCGATATCAACAAAACCGCCCGGTAAATCCAGCTTACCAATCCCGGGCTCTCTTGCCCGTACCAGAAACACAAGTCTTTCTGTATCGCTTGAATCGCCGGGCGGAACGCTAATCACGCAGCCATTGGCGGCGGCAATGTTATGAAAGTAGGTAAAATCGCAGTCGGAGCAGCTGAATTGTTTACCTTCTTTAAAGGTTATCTTTTTTGAAGCGCAGGAAGGGCAATAATTAAACATGGCTTATTATCCCACAAGTTGCGCATTTTAGCAACTTTTCTGTTTTTTCTAACAAAAGAAATAGTATTTTCGCAATAAAAAGGGGGAGGCAATTGCGCATTAATTGACCAAAACACAACAAACCCATAAAATACCATAAGAGGTATCAATGTCGAAGTTCCGGCACATTCCCGGCGTTGTGTTAAAACCCTTTCATGTATTCAAGCGGCGCTTTCCCCTCATTTCCTACATATTTAACAGGCTTTTTACAATGGCGGTAATGCTCTTTCTGCTGGGGCTGGCTGTTTTCGGCCTTATGGCGCTTGCGCCCGGCGACATTGTCGACCAAATCATGATACAACAGCTGTTCAGCGAAAATCAGGGCAGGGGAAGTATCAATCTGCAGGCAATGAATGAACAGCAGCTTGCCGCCCGCAGAGCCGAATTGGGGCTGGACCAGCCTTTTTATGTTCAATATTTCCGCTGGCTTAACAATGTCATCGTACATCATGACCTTGGGGTAAGTTTAATTTCCCGTGCGCCTGTTTCTTTTTTAATTTCTTCGCGGATAATTAATTCGCTTATCCTCAATTTGATATCGCTTGTTTTTATTACGATTTTTTCGTTTGCGCTGGGAATTTACTTTTCTACAAAGGCAGGAACAAGGCAGGATATTGCCATAACATTTTTCGCTCTGGTGCTTCACGCTTTTCCAGGGCTTTTGCTTCTTATTTTGCTCCAGCTTTTTGCTTCAGTAACAGGGCTTTTTCCTGTTACCGCCTATCCGCCCTTCCCTTTTTCTTCAGATCCCGCAAGGTTTGTTTTTTCTTATGCGCACCACATTTTTCTTCCGTTGTTAGCCGCATTTTTGGGAGGTATCGGAGGATCGCTTCGCATGATCAGGGCTACAATGCTTGATCAACTTGGGCAACCGTACATCACAAGTTTACGTTCGCGCGGTATCGCTCAATGGCGGATATATTTTGCGCATGCTTTTCGTAATACGTTAAACCCGTATATCACAGGAAGCGCAAATCTTCTTGCAAGTCTTTTTTCCGGCTCTCTTATTCTGGAAATTATTTTTGCATACCCAGGAATCGGCAGGTTAATGTACGAGGCGGTAATTCAGCAGGATATCAACCTTGTTCTAGCAAATATTATGTTTATCTCGTTCCTTGTACTGATTGGAATGGCATTAGCCGACATTGCTCTGGCTTTGGTAGATCCCCGTATCAGATACGGAAAAGAGTGATTTATGAAAAAATTTGTAAATTACTTAAAAACCCGCCCCGTAGCCGTAGTATCGATTCTTCTTTTGATAATTCTTTATACCGTAATGCTTTTTGCAGAGTTTTTCGCTCCGTATTCACCTAACACTTCTTTTCACGACAAAAGTTATCACCCGCCCAATGTCCGTTTTTATCAGGGAAAACCTCAGGCGCAGGAATGGCGGGTAACAAACTCTGTAACATTAAAATACGCAAGAGTGCGCGATCACTACTCTTCTTTGCAGTTTTTAGGCAAGGGAGAACCCTATTTTTTATGGGGTATAATACCCGCACAAAGGCATTTATTTACAACTGCGCCCGGTGAATATCCTGTCTTTTTACTCGGCGCAGACAACCTTGGCAGGGATTTATTTTCGCGTATTGTTTATGGATCGCGTGTCTCTCTTACAATCGGTTTTATAGCGACTGCAATCTCCCTTATTCTTGCCGCACTTGCAGGAGGGCTTGCCGGATTTTTCGGCGGGATCACAGACTGGTCTATCATGAGGACTTCCGAATTTTTAATGCTTATACCCACCCTGTATCTGATACTTTTCCTGCGTTCGCTTCTTGCGTCTAACATGAATCCCGCGCAATCGTATATGATGATCACGTTAATTCTTTCGTTGGTCGGCTGGCCGGGATCTGCCCGTACAATAAGAGGTATGGTTCATGCGATAAAACGCGAAGAATTTGTCCTTAACGCAAAACTGGAAATGATACCCTCTGTTACGATAATTTTCAGGCATATAATCCCCCAAATAGCGAGCCTTTTAATTGTAAGCGTAGCCCTTAGTATTCCCGGCTTTATAATGACAGAAACAGTCCTTTCCTATCTTGGTTTGGGCATAACAGACCCCGCGGTAAGCTGGGGATCGCTAATCAGACGCGATTTATCCACAATAGAAAACCTGCGCGCTTTCCCCTGGCTGTTAAACCCTGTGTGGTTTTTGTTAGGTGTAACTTTGGCGTTTAACTTTATTGGAGACGCATTACGCGACTTTTATGATCCGTATCATACAGTGTTTACCTCACGGTTTGGGAAAAAGAAGAAGCTGCAACCCCAAGTTTTACAAACAGTGAACAGTGAGAAAAAATCTTCTTTGCTCTGTGTAACAGACCTAACTGTAGATTTTTCCATACTTCGCGGAAAAGACGTTGTCTCCGTTCACGCTGTCCGCGGGCTTTCATTTGCTTTACAAAAAGGTGAAACACTGGGTATTGTAGGGGAAAGCGGTTCGGGCAAAAGCGTAAGCACTTTGGCAATTCCAGGCCTTTTGCCGGGCAATGCGAATATCAGCGGGTCTATTGTTTATGACGGGAAAGAACTTCTCGGCCTTGGAACAGAGGCGTTACGCGAATACAGGGGTAAAAAAATCGCTATGATCTTCCAGGAGCCCGGGCGCTCCTATGATCCGCTTCAGAATATGGGAAATGTATTTCTAGAAACTTTCAGAAACAGCGAGCCTAAAATCAGCAAGGAAGAATCTGCTATGCGGGCAATTGCGCTTCTTGAAGAAACAGGGCTGGATAACGGCAAAGAAAGACTGTCAAACTTTCCGCATCAATTTTCAGGCGGGCAGTTACAGCGAATAGGAATTGCTCTTGCTTTAGCGCAGGGCTGCGAACTTTTAATCGCTGACGAACCAACAACCGCACTTGATCTGACAATACAAAAACAAATAATGGAGTTGTTAAAAACTTTACGCCGTACAAGAAACCTATCTATTATTTTTATAAGCCATGATATCGATTTAGTAGCGGAAATATCCGATCGTATTATGGTGATGTACGGCGGCCTTGTAATGGAATCTGCAGGTGCGCAGGAAATTATCAGCGAGCCGCATCACCCCTATACAACGGCGCTCCTTGCCGCATCTCCGCGCTTTGGCAGCCACTATTCAAAAGAGCGGCTGTTGACCATTCCGGGAAAAGTTACAGACCCCGCAAACCCTGAGCAGGGCTGCCCTTTTGCTCCGCGTTGTCCGTCTGTAAAACCTGAATGTACGCAGGCAATTCCTGCATTAAAAATAAAAAATGAAAGAGAAATACGTTGTTGTGTTGAAAACGGATTCGTGTCCGTAAATACATAAAGGAGTAAAATATGAAACTAAATAACGAAGCATTAAAAGACAATGAGTTTTGGGAAAAAGCGGGAATTACTTTGCCCCATTTTGATCGTAACAAAATGATCGCCGAAACTAAAACAACTCCCAAATGGGTGCATTTTGGAGCGGGTAATATTTTCCGCGCTTTTCCTGCGGTTTTGATGCAGTCGCTTCTTGAAGAAAAACTTGAAACAACGGGCATCATCGTTGCCGAAGGTTACGACGGGGAAATTATCGATAAATGTTTTACCGCCTTTGATGATCTTACAATTCTTGTAACGCTGAAATCTGACGGAACAACAGAAAAAAAAGTTGTCGCATCTGTCGCGTCCTCACTAAGAATGGACAGGGAATTTGACGCCCTTAAAAAAATATTTGCTGCCCCCTCTTTACAAATGGTTAGTTTTACAATTACAGAAAAAGGATACAGCCTGACAAACCGTAACGGCGTGTTTTTCCCGGATATAGAAGAAGACATAACAGCGGGTACAGGTAATCCAAAAAGTTATCTTGGGCGCATTGCCGCTTTACTGCATGAACGCTTTGTTCAAGGCGCTTATCCGCTGGCTATGGTCAGCATGGATAATTGTTCGCATAACGGAGACATTCTTTTTAATGCGATAGAAACCATTGCAAAGTTATGGGTAGAAAAAGGTAAAGCCTCTGCCGCTTTTTTAGATTATATACGCAATAAAGATAAGGTTTCTTTCCCCTGGACAATGATCGATAAAATTACTCCGCGCCCTGATGACAGCGTGCGTAATATGCTTATCTCCTGCGGTCTTGAAGATATGCAGGGCAGCGTTACAGAGAAAAACACCTACATCGCCCCCTTTGTAAATGCCGAAGAAACCCAATACTTGGTTGTAGAAGACGTTTTCCCCAATGGCAGGCCGGCGCTCGAAAAAGCGGGTGTGTTGTTTACAGACAAAGAAACCGTCGACAGGGTAGAAAAAATGAAGGTCTGCACCTGCCTTAACCCCCTTCATACAAGCCTTGCCGTTTTTGGCTGCCTGCTGGGCTACACCAGAATCAGCGAAGAAATGAAGGACACTGACCTTGTAAAACTAATCGAAGGGATCGGCTACCGTGAAGGGCTGCCTGTTGTAACTGACCCAGGCATTATCAAGCCAAGGGACTTTATCGAACAGGTGATAAAAGTACGCCTTCCCAACCCATTCATGCCCGATGCTCCTCAGCGTATTGCAATGGACTCTTCCCTAAAAATACCCATTCGTTTTGGCGAAACCATAAAAGCCTATATAAAAGAAGGCAGAAACTGCGCCGAGCTGAAACTTATCCCGCTGGTTTTCGCCGGCTGGCTGCGTTATCTTTTGGGTATTGATGATGAGGGAAAACCGTTTGAAGTAAGCCCTGATCCCAATTATGAAACCCTTGCCGCCTGCCTTTCCGGCATAAGTTTGGGGCAGATTGGCCCATTCTACGAAAAATTAAAGCCTATTTTATCGAATCCGGTGTATTTTGGGGTAAATTTGTACGAAACCGGATTAATTTCCTCAGAAAGTCTTGGCGTAAAGGTAGAAAAACTCTTTACTCAAATGCTTGAAGGCCCCGGCGCGGTAAGGAAAACTCTATCGGCAAATATATCTTGAAACTTTAATGATTATGTATTATGATAATAATATTGAAGGAGTAAGATATGAAAAAGCTCATGATTGCATTAATTTTTTTAGCGGTAATTTCGCCTGTCTTTAGTCAGACTAATACCGGTATTTCTGATCTGTACTATTTTAATGTACCTGTAGAAAGAGTATTTCCATCCAATCAAGGTTATATTATTCAATACCGTAAGGGAGTTAATTCGATTGGCACTATAGGAATTCCCAATCAATGGTTTTCCGATGCGGCAGGCAGAGCAGAAATTATAAAATTACCGCCCGGAAAAAACTGGCCCACAATGTCTGTGTTTTATTCCAATGGCGAATTCAGCCATGTCAGGCTTTATGTACACAAGCACAGAACTCATCAAACATGGGGTAACATTCCTATGGGTGTGGATGTAAGCAGGCACTTTCAGGACGCGGATTCCTTTAGAATTGAATTTTGATGGACACCAGTACTGAAATACAGGAAGTACCAAAAGAGCTTATTCAATTTATAAATACCGGCTCTAAGTTCATTATAGCCGGTCATAAAGAACCTGACGGAGACTGCGTAGGAAGCCAGCTTGCCCTGCGCAGCGCTCTTCTGCGTTTAGGTAAAGAAGTAGTTGCATGTTCGGCAGGCCCGTTCAAACGCAATGAATTAATTGATTACACAGAAGAATTTTCTGCAATTCCCTCAGAAAACAATTTAAACTTTAAAGTAATAATTGTTGATTGTACAAGCATAGAAAGAACAGGTGATATTAAAAAAACGCTTGAAAAATTTCCCTGTGCGTTTATTGATCACCATGAAGCAGCAGATCATCCGCCGTCTACGCTTCAAACTCCGGTTTATCTTGATTCAAATGCGCCGTCATGTACATTGTTAGTCGAAAAACTAATAACATCACTTGGCCTTGAGTTGACAAAAAAAGAAGCTTCTTTGCTTCTTTTTGGCCTTTGTACAGATACAGGATTTTTCCGCCACTTAACAGAAAGAGGTTATACTGTTTTTGAATCTGCTGCAAAAATGATGCGTCACGGCGCAAGCCCAAAAAGAACATTTCAGATAATGAACGGAGGGAAAAATCTGAATTCCAGAATTCTTATTGGCCGTATTCTTTCCAGACTTGAATCATATTTTGACGGAAGGCTGTTATTAAGCTATGAAACTCTGGAGGAACATAATACCTTTGGGCAGGAAAGCAGAGATTCAGACAGTTTAAATCAACTGCTGCTCTCTATCGAAGGAATTGAAGCAACTGTAATAATCCGCCAGGAGTATGACGATAATTGTACTGTGAGTTTAAGGTCTGTTGATAAAATTGATGTAGCGCAAATTGCCGCTTCCCTTGGAGGAGGCGGACACCGGAACGCTTCAGGGCTCACAATGCAAGGTTCTATTTCATCTGTAAAACAAATTATTTTAGAATCATTTTCAAATGCTTTCATTCACTGAAACAAAATTTATATTTATGACAAATATCACACAATAATAAATTCACTGCTGCAATTCTGTACTTTACTCCTGTCAAGACCGATATCAGAAAACAGGAGTTATCATGCAGCAATATTCACTAAACAAATTATATTCACATTACACAATGGGAATAATAAAACGCGCGGAATTCGAGGGTTATATCTACAGATACTATTTAACGAATCAGGAAAAAACCTGTCTTAGCCATTGGAACAGAGATGATTACGAAGATTATATATCATGGTTTTACCAGCGTCTGCATAAGGCAATAGATGCATATAATGACATTGGTTTTACTTTTGAAACATACATGGTTAAATTTATTCAAAATTCATCAAGAGAATACCGTGTCCGAAAAACAACTAACAGTATAACAGAATATTCTGTATGGAGTGCGCGTGTTCCCGAATTATACGCACACGAAGAACCTCCTGATTATTCTCATGAAAAAAGCAATAACATAATCAAAAAATTAGTTAGCGAACAAAGCGGCAGAAAAGAATCAAGGCGTATTTTGGCGCTTGTTTTAAAATGTTACTACTATATTTCTGATGACTTTATTGATCACATAGCTCCAAAAATTGGAATCGACAAAAAAGAACTAAGAGAGATGATGACAAAAATAAGAGAAATAAGACAGAAAAAAGATGATGAAATTTATCAAATGAAAGAAAGAATTTACCGGCAATATTACAGATGCCTTGTATATGAAAAAAGGCTTTCGCATATTCCGGAAAATACAATATCTTACAGCAAATTAAAATACCGCATGGAAAAGGCAAGAAAAATACTTGAAAATATGCGTAAACGCATAACGCTTATCAGGACAGAAGCGACCAATAAACAAGTGGCAGAAGTAATAGGCATTTCAAAAGGTACAGTAGACGCAAGCCTGCACAAACTGAAAATTAGACTAAATACCTTGTCAGGAAAAGCTAACTTAAACTGATTCCGTTTACCAGCCGAAAGAGAATACGGCTCTTTCTTCGTAATCTTTCCCGGGTTTAACAATGCAGGAAGGAAAGCCGCTTTGATTCGGCGTATCGGGGAAATGCTGGGTTTCAAGGCAGAACCCCGAATGTTTCACATAACACGCTCCATGCTTGCCCGCTGTATTGATAAGGTGATTTCCTGTATAAAACTGTACGCCCGGCTGGGTGGTAAAAACTTTCATGTGTCTACCGGAAGTTTTTTCGTAAACCTCCGCGCAAGGACGCAGTTTGCCCTGTTCTCCGTCTACGGAAAAACAATGATCATAACCGCCCAGCTTGCCCAAATTGGCATCTATGGCTCTGCGTTTGGTAAAATCAAAAGGAGTGCCTTTTACCTGAACCAGCTTTCCTGTGGGGATACCTTTTGAATCAACTTCTACATAGGAAGAAGAATTAAGAACAACCTCATGAGAAAGAACACTGCCCTTCCCTTCTCCTGCAAGATTAAAATATGCATGATTGGTAAAATTTACCGGAGTTGGAGCATCAACTTTTGCCTGATAATCAGCGATTATCTCATTGGATTTTGTAAGCCCATAGTAAACTGCGGCTTTTACTTCTCCCGGAAAACCGCAGTCCCCGTCCGGGCTTACAAGTTCAAAGCGCACATAAACGCCTTCGTCTTCTTCATACGCTTCTGATTTCCATATCATTTTATCAAAACTGCGCCACCCCGAATGTAAATTGTTACTGCCGTCATTTGCATCAAGCTTATATGTTTTTCCGTTCAGGGTAAACGAAGCGCCTTTAATTCTGTTGGCAAAACGCCCGACAGTAACGCCGATATACGGCTGATTATTCAGATAACCTTCCAAACCCGAATAACCGAGCAAAACATCATCTTCGCCTTTACGCGACGGAATAATTAAACTTGTCCATGCCGCGCCATAATTGGTCAGCGAAAGTTTTAAGTCTCCCGCACTGAGTGTATAAAGTTTTACTTTTTTTCCATTGGAAAGAATTCCAAATTTATCTTCTTTGATTTTCATAATGATATTATAACACTTAATAAAAAATCTTCAACCGGAATATTAAAACCTAAGCCTTAACCTTGCACTGAAAATTAAACTAAAATTGCTTTCACCGTCTATTACATCACGATCAAGGGGCATTTGAGACATAAAAGTTAAAACAGCGCCCTGAAAAAGATCGTGGTTTACAGTAACAACAGGCGTAAAAGAAAATTTATCAAAGCTGAAAATAAAAGCTGTGCTCATATTTGTAAAGTCATTAAAAAGCCATGTAAAGCCGGTATAAAGATAGTGCCTGTTTGGAAAATAACCTCCATACCCAAATGCGGTTGAAGACATTTCGCCATTGTACAGGTATTCACCAAGAACAATTAATTTACCGTCGATAAAAGAATAATCGCCGCCCATGCTAAGAGAAAGACCGTCTATTCCTGTAATTGTTTCGCTGTTATAGGTATACAATAAATCCATTACAAGACCGATTTCCACATCTGCTTTAACAGAAAACCCTAACCTATGAGTTCCTGTGTCTATACCGTCTTTGCGTATTTCATAAGAATAAAGAGACTGAACACTTGATTTTTCTCCATGTCTGTCGCCGGAAATCCCAAAAAGCATACCGCTGCCGTCGTTAGAAAAAGGGTTACGGGGAGCGGCTGTAAAACCAAGAAGTTTAATATCATCTGTCGGATACCACGACAATCCTGCGCCAAGAACAGCCCGCGGACGTGCATCCGGCTTAAGGGGATTTCTTGGGTTTAAAAAATCCGAAGACCCCCAAATTTGGCCATAACCAAAGGGCAGCCGAAAAAGGCCACCTTCCAGATCAAGCGCTTCAAAGTTCAACCTAAAAAAAAGGCGTTCAAGTTCAATACCCGCAATATAGTTTTCTCCGGCTGCATACGCTGTAGTATTCATAAAGGAATCGTCTGCGGACATCATGGCTGCGTTAACGGCATAATCTCCGGCGGCGGCGATAAGGTTTACCGCCCCAAAGATTGTCGCCCTGTCTCTAATCCGTGTTTGAAAACGTAAATTGGCATATTCCTCTATACCAAAAGAAAACTCCGAGCCGGTTGTCATAGAGACAGAGGAATCCAAAATCCCTGACACAGTCATCTGAGCCGCAAGAGGAAAGAGTGCAAAAAGTATGAGTATACAAACTAAAAAAGTTTTTCTCCCCATTATTACCGCTCCAGATTCCTCTGGCTAAAAACAGAATCAGGGATTGGCCTGTCCAAAATGACATTGCGCATGATAAAGGTAGTTTTTGAATCTCTTCGTAAAAGATCCCGTATCTCTACTTCTACAGGAAAGCGGCGGCCCGCAAGGACTTCTACTCTGTTCATATTGTATTCCTTGAGTTTGACGCCGGAAAGCGCAAACAACTCATAACGGAGAAGGTCGTAGTTTTCCTTGTCTATCCAAAGTTTTCGTTTGTGATAACTTTCCGTTCTGTTTTTAGCGGTTAAATCCAATACCCAACAATCCCTTCCGTTAATAACCTCAGAACCTTCAAGTACCGGATCATAACGGCTTGCCAATGTGGCATTATCCAAAGTGTCCTCGTAGGACATATCAGAACCCATCATGGATTCCCGCAGCATGTGGCCGGAAATAAGCATAACCTCTTCATTGTCGGGAGAATACATAAACAACCTGCCGTCTCTGCGAAGATACTTTGTCCCCCTATCCTCAGGATTGGTAAATTCTATAAAACTGTGCGTATTACCTCTGCCCCACGCTTTCATCGTTTTGACAAAACGCCGTCCGCCATGTTCGATGATCATCTCGCCGTCGTACTCAATGGTAGAGTAAATCTCATTGTTATCCACCCGTGCCAGCAACTCGGCAGCCGTCTGCGAAAAAGCAAACCCCGCAACAATCGCCATTAAAACAATTAAAAACAATTTCCTATTCATACATACCTCCAATTAAAAACCTTATCTCCTCAACGCTTCTACGGGTTCTACGAACGCGCTTTTTAGCGAAGGGATCAGCGTAAAAATAGATGCGATTACAACGCCCATAGTCCATGCCATTACAAGTCTTCCGTAAGAAAACTGGAAGAAAATTGCGTTACTCATCGGCATATCGCTGAAAGTGTTTCCATACATGTCGCCCATGCGTATTGGGAAGTTTACCATAACGCCGGAAATAACTCCCCCGACAATTACGCCGCATAACGCGCCAAAGGCGGCAAGGAAAAGCGATTCAAAAAAGAACACCTTTACAATTTCCGCGCGAGTCATGCCAAGACTTCCCATCATGCCGATTTCCTTAATCCTTTCGTGAATGATCATCACCACCGTATTAATAATTAAAAAACTTGCCACA
>Ga0099364_10001051_pt1 | contig 46274 bp, 37 predicted proteins | sample TergutTh196P3_FD_73070 | JGI IMG/M metagenome (GOLD analysis project Ga0099364, IMG submission 73070) | Microcerotermes parvus P3 segment gut microbial communities from Pointe-Noire, Republic of the Congo - Th196 P3 | ecosystem: Host-associated > Arthropoda: Insects > Digestive system > Gut ...
CCAGCCTGGACCATCTTGTGACGGCGCCCGTGTAGATCGCCAGGAGTTGCGCGTGGTTCAATGTCTGCACAGGGTTTTGATCGTTTACGAGGAAGATAAGCGCGTCCTTCCCTATCGGCTCCATGATGAATGACGACTTGTCAATGCCATTGTATTCATTCAGTTCGTCGAACACCGATTGGGCCGGCTCGTATACTATCAGCAAATCAACGCTATCAAATGCCAGGTTGTAGAAAGACTGCGATGTCCTTGTATGGTTGATAAAAGACTCGGCTTCTGCCTGGCCCATGCCCGTGACGGCGCGGGCCAGCATTACGGACAAGGGGATGGTCGCTGTGGAGCCGTCCACCCTGGGGTATTCTTCGCGCGAGAGGCGCAGTGGGACCCTTGGGAAGGTGTCGCGGGTAGATGTCACAGGGATCGGGGCGGGCGTTGGAGTGGGCGCCGGTGTTGGTGTCGGGGTGGGCGTTGGAGTGGGCGCCGGGGTGGGCGCCGGTGTTGGTGTCGGGGTGGGCGCCGGGGTGGGCGCCGGGGTAGGCGTCCGGGTTGGCGCCGTCTGCTGTGCCGGGTTCTCACTCGGACGGGCGGCTGTCGTAGTGTCTGCGGCTACCTCTGCGGCTGCGGTTGCCGATGCCCCATCATCCGGGGGCGAGTCTTTATCGCCGCACCCGGCAAGGAGCGCTGCGCCCGCGACGAACACGGCTGCTGCCATAGCGACAGCGAACACGCGCTTTGCCCGCCGGGCGCCGACGGCATTCAAACCCCACAACCCACACGGCGTTTTTTGTTTCTCTATATTTTTACAATGCATGCCAACCGTCATGCGCCAACAACATACAAATAACGCATGAAATATGCATGGCGGTCGTGACCCAACTTTATCTGTTATGCTATTTTTCACACTTGCCTCCAAGCTCCGAGCAACGATTGAACGATTGTATATCCACGCCCGGATAGCGTGCTGCGGGCGCGTGAACATGATGCTTTGGATCGTGAACGTCCCATTGTTCCCGTTGCCCACTATCCGTCGGCATCCAGCGTGTCATAGCGCGACAGGCGCACGATCCATTCGCCGCGCTCATTGAGGAAGCCTTTTATCGACGCGGTCTCGGCGTAAAAGATAGCGCCATCGCCTATGCCATCGCTTATGCCGTCGCCGTCAACGCCGCCACCGCCGCCTGTGTTTGCCAAATGCGACGCGCCTGTGTACCTGTAGCCCTCGAAACGGACAAAATAATAGTCCCCGCTAAATGCCACCTCGCCCCGCTCAAGATTATACACTACATTGCCCTCGCCCACCGGCACTGCCACCGCGCGTTCGCTGGAATGCGTACTGGCAATGATATAGTTGCTGCCAAAATTCGCGTATATGCTCGATTGCATCCCGTCGTACAGAGGCTGGATCAGCCAGCCGTTCGTCGGCGAGTACAAAATATCCGCGTCGTCGCCAAGATATTTAAGCCCGACAGCACCGTTGCCTTTATCGCCCTGCAGGCTAAGCGCCGCATAATCGCCATATACCCAGTGGATTTGAAGCTCTTCGCTGTTTTTGAATATGACATTGCCGTTTATGTCGATGACTTCCATGGCGTCGCTCATGCTGCCGTTGTCATATGCGGTGTACTGCCCCAGCATATACTCGGTAATTTGACCACCGCCCGCCTCGCTCGATGCATCCGCCGCGCCGCCGGGCGCGCCGCTCACGGGCTGCACCAGCCGATAATCTGAGCGATAGATGTACGAATAATATCGCTCTGTCAGTCGCTTGCCCGTTCTATCAATCAGCGTTATCGCACGTTCTTGGCTGTTTGCTAAATGGCGGTCGTCCACGATAAACGCCGCGCCGCTGTGCGTCGGGGAGATGTCTGTCCATAATGGATCGGTCAGCTTGTTGTAGTCCGTGTCCATCAAGCCCCAGAGATTGTACTGCATTTCGTTGACAAGTATGTATTCGTTCGACGAGTAAGCGAACAGGCCGGAAGACCCAAGCCATGACACGTCTGTTATATCGTCGGGGAACTTATATACCTCTTCGCCAACATTGTTGATCGCCACCAGCTTTTTGTCTCTTGATTTATAGTCAGGGAAGAAAATAAACACATCTTCATTGTATGTGATTAACGACACATATATTGAGTCGTTTATGCGAGCCCCGGCGCTGTCAATGAGATAGTACCCCTCATCCAGGTAATTATATACCCACCTGTAGGAATCGCCGACGCTGACGCCGGCGAGCATCGAAAAATATTCGTTGGTATCAAGCGTCAACACGCTGCCGTCCCCATTTATGACAAACTGCGGATGCCCAACAATGTCGCGGCGGTAGCCTGACAGGCTATTATCGGCTAAATCAATCGCGTAAAATAAAGACCCCGAGTCGCGGTTTTCATGGACTATTTCGCCGGAGGGGCCTATTACTGCGGAATAATCTATGTTCTCAATATCCGGCACCCCGTTTGCGCCGCGCTTGTAAATGATGGCGCTATAATACAGGGGGGCGTTGACAGTGTTTACTGTTTCGCCGCCGTTAAACACCTGCAACATTTCCACAGCATCGTAAATCGGTTCGACGACCAGCTCCCCGTCGCCGTTAATGAACCCGTGCAAGCCGCCAAAGGCGATGGGGAAGATATTTTGCGCTTCGCCGCCGCCCAATGCCACGTCGTCGGGAGAGCCCGCAGCAGGGCGCTTTATGGTGGACAGCGTGTCCAGGGGGCGGTCGCCGTCGTCCACAGCAGGGCTGTATACGCCACCGTAGGTGCCTTTTTGCGCCACATAGCCCGCCGCCTCGATGAGCGCCTGGCCGTCCACGCTTGTCAGCAGATCGAACAGCTTGCGGGCGTTGCTGCCCGCAGGCTCGTTTGCCCGGATAACGGCATAGAAGCTCTGTGTGTATGGGTATTCGCCGCTGCGGATTGTTTCGTTGTTGCAGGGTATGCCGTCGACGTCCAGCGCGCGCACGCCTTCCAGGTTAAACATATTGTTGAAATAATAGTATACCGAGTAGCCGATTGCGTTGCCGCTGTTGTTGTACTCGGCGACGCTCTCGACCAGGCCCGACATTTCGGCGACGACGAGCTTGTTCGGCGCTTCCGCCATCTGGGCGCCTTCCATGACCAGGTTCTCCATCATGACCTGGCTGCCGGACGTTTTGTTTCGCTGGAACGCAACGATTTCATCGTCCGCTGCATTGGTTTTGGCAGGCAGGACAGACGGGGGCCGGAGCGCAGCGGCAATCACTTCAGCCGGCGTCATGTCTCTAACCGAATCCAGCCTGGACCATTTAGTGACGGCGCCCGTGTAGATCGCCAGGAGTTGCGCGTGGTTCAATGTCTGCACGGGGTTTTGGTCGTTGACGAGGAAGATGAGCGCGTCTTTTCCAATCGGTTCCATGATGAATGAGGACTTGTCGATGTCATTGTACTCTTCCAGATCTGTGAATACAGATTCCGCCGGCTCGTATACTATCAGTAAATCCGCGCCGTCAAAGGCCAGGTTGTAAAAAGATTGTGTGGTCCGTGTATGGGTGATGAAGGAATCAGCCTCTGCCTGGCCCATGCCCGTGACGGCGCGGGCCAGCATTACAGACAGCGGGATGGTCGCAGTGGAGCCGTCCACCCTGGGGTATTCTTCGCGCGAGAGGCGCAGTGGAACCCTTGGGAAGGTGTCGCGGGTAGATGTCACAGGAATCGGGGCGGGCGCAGGAGTGGGCGCAGGTGTTGGTGTCGGTGTGGGCGCCGGGGTGGGCGTACGGGTCTGCGTCCTCTGCTGTGCCGGGTTCTCGCTCGACCGGGCGGCGGCTGTCGTCGTTTGCGCGCCCTGCGCGTTTTGTGCCGCGCCCCCGTCGCCGCTTACGCCTTCCGCGCCGTTTGCGCCGCCTACATCACTAACGCCGTCTACGCCATCCGCGCCATCCGCTTCCGCGCCGCCGCCCGCGCCGCCCGCGCTTGCGGCTGCTGCTGCGTCTGCGGTTGCCGCTGTGTCTGCGGTTGCCGTTGCGTCTGCGGTTGCCGCTGCCCCATCATCCTGTGGCGAGCCCTTATCGCCGCACCCGGAAAGGAGCGCCGCGCCCGCGACGATCATGATGGCAGCCAGAGCGACAGCGAATACGCGCCTTGCCTTCCAAGTGCCGACGGCATTTACGCCCAATGACGTTTTTGTTTTCTCTATATTCCCACAATGCATGCCAACCGTCATGCGCCAACAGTGTATAAATAGCGCATGAAATATGCATGGCGGTCGCGGCCCAACATTGCCTGTTTTATTATTTTTCACACTTGCCTCCGAGCTCCGAGCAACGATTGAACGTTTGAACGATTGAATATATCCATTATATTATTCATTATGCACCGATATAAATCAAGCTACGAGCAAATTAAAGGGCGCCCGCGCAAGCGGACACCCCTTATAGATCAATCGTATTACATCACTATCAATATATCATACAGTGTCAGCCAACCTACATCAACCAACATCAATCAACCTACATCAGTCAACCAACATAAATCAACCAACATCAGTCAACCTACATCAGTCAATCCTAACCCAAATAGCGTACAGTCGGAGGGTGCCGTTGAAGTTGCTGAACGTAAGGCCCGCCGGCAGTATGGCTCCAGTGCCGTTGGGGCTCGTGTTCCACTCCCGGAAAGCGTACTGCGGGCGCGTGAACATGTTGGACCGGATCGTGAATGTCCCGTTGTTGCCGTAGTCGACGAAATCCGCGCCGACGCCGCCGTTGGCGTCGTAAACAATGGATGACTCGCGCTTCCACTGGGCGTACAGGTTGACGTTGCCCGTGATGTTGATCACGTTAAAATTCTGGTATGATGCGCCGGAGCCGTCGGCGGCTGTGTTCCAGCCGTCAAATGTATACATGCTTCTTGTATAGCCCTGATCCATAATCAAATAGCTGGTGTTCGAGTTGGCCGGGTACGCGTTGACGGACCCTGTCCCGCCGTTGGGATAATATGTGACATTGTAAGTCACGACCGTCGGCCCGAAGATATCCGAATCGACCCACAGCGCCGGGTATATAAGCCCCTTAGACGTCCTGTTCCCTATGTCGCTCTGGAAAGTGCGGAACCTGTTCCTGCCCTCATTGCCCAGTTCTGCCGCCATACCGTTTAAATCGCCCGGAGAGCGGAGCCACATCAAAAAGAAATTCGTCGTCGGATCCGGTAAGTTAATTTTCTGCACGTTAGCAGCCGCGTAGGCGTTGCTCGGCTGGTCGGCCAGGTTGTTGTTGCGTTGGAAATGGATGTTCGAAAGGAAATTCGCCGACTCGCTGTAGCTCAGCGCGAATGCGATGTCATTGCCTATACCAACCTGGTAGGCGCTCGGTACGCTGAGGCCGTCGGTCATCGCCGCGACTGTGTTGGACGTGCCCAGGGCGTTGACGGCGTTGTGCTGTAAGGTGTAGCTGCGCAGCCGCGCGCTGGCAGGGAGGACGTCTTCCCAGTTGGCCGCTACGGGTACGCCCGAAAACCAGTGGTTTATCCTGTCGCGGATGAACGATGTCATATACTTGGCGTCATTCCCGTACGAGAAGTACTGCCATGCGGGATTTCCGTAATAATTGCCGCCGATAATGTTGATGAAATCCGCCCGTACAATTAACGAACTGTTTCCGTACCTTGCGATCTCCACCCAGTTGGAGCTGTCCCCGGTTTGGTTTGGGGTGAGTATCCTGCCGTCGACCGCTACCGGGCCGGCGCCGGGCGCCGCCGAAACAGACAGCATCGGCAGGGCTGCGGTCAGCATCATGGCTATGGCCATCACTGCAGCCAGTAATTTCTTTTTGGTTATTTTTGAATTTGCCTTTAGCATAAACCCTCCTGATTAAAGAATAAATGAATAATATTAATTGCTTATTTATTATCTTATAAAACTAGTGCAAATGCAAGTAATTCTAAAATTTATCAAATGTTAATATATGCAAATATCTAACTAATGTTTATTATTAAGTGTTATCAAGCTATAGATAAAATTATTATACATTTCAAATTCTATGGATGATTCAGCAAACGCCATAACTGCTGCCAATTAATCATTGCAAAATTCATGAATAGCGTTATTTGTAATAAGTGGATTAAAAACATATTTGGTCAAATAACCATTGCAAAGTATTAATTATTTGTCTATAATCGAAACGCCCAGGAAGATTTATTAATAATAATTAAGAATTATTGCGGAAAATTACATAACTAAAAAACAGCATAGCACAGCGTAGAAGGAAGACACAATGCGAAGGATTAGGAAAGACGAACTAAGGGCGCTATCGGTTTTTTATGCGGAACATATGTATGAAATAGAACCTTTTCAATCAGCGATGAACGGAATAAACCCTCAAAAAGCAAAGTTCTTGATCGCTGAAAAATATTACGGGCAACTGGTCTATGCTTTGTATAAATATGCCGATATTTTTGTCAGCAGCAGCAACAGCAGCGGAGACGCTGCCGGCGGGGGCGGTATGTGCGGTGACAGTAACTGCGACAGCGGCAATGGCGGGGGCGGTATGCGCGACAGCAGTAACGGCGGTACTACCAGCGGGGGCGGTATGCGCGGCGACAGTAACGGCGACAACGGCGACGGTAGCATCGCTGACGGCGGTAATGCAAGCGGCATGGGCAGTATCCGGGGGGCAATCATCGGCATCAACGGAAAGACGAATAAATTTCTCAGCTATGTCCCAATAGTCTTCGACATTTTAAGGATAGCTTTTTGGATGTGCTCTTTTACAGAGATTCGGCTCATCTTGCGCAACATGAGACCGTATAATGAAGTCCGCGATAGCAAATGGTCTAAAAAGCATATTGATGGCACGCCATATTATTTTGCGTTGTTCGCGATAGATAAAGAATCGAGGGGTACCGGGTTATGCGGGGAAATGCTTCAATATTTTTTTGATTATGTAAAAACGGTTCGACCCACAATCATACTGGAGACCCATACGGCCAAGAACGTGCCGCTTTACGAGCATTATGGCTTTGAACTGGCCGAGACAAAAGAAAGCACGGACAGCAAAATTACCGAATACCGGATGATCAAAAAATTATAGAGATGCGCGTGCGCCATGCTATATGCCCCAGACTGCCAATGAATGCCGGGACTTGTCGGTTTTGTGAACCAATCTCAACGGCTGTTAAAAGCGATCAGGTCGTCCAGCGAAACGTTTGCGTTTCTGTAACGCTCCTTGCCCTGTGTTTTATTCTTCCAGTCTATCGCGGCGGCAGGGCAATTGTGCAAGCAGGCAAGGCAATGCTCGCATTTATGTTGAAAATCGGGCTTGCCCGGTTTGTCAGGTTTGACCGGTTTGTCCGGTTTGTCCGGTTTGCCCGCTTTGTCCGGTTTGTCCGGTTTGTCCACTATTAATGCTATGTTGCCGGCAGGGCAAACTTTTTGGCACACCGCGCAGCCGCTGCACGAGGGGGCGACGCTGAAATCCTTGTCGCAGTCCTCGCCCGGATAGAATTTGTGTATCTGATTATTCGGAAACGCCATTGTGCCGATCCGCTTTTTTTCTTGGTTTGCGACGGATTTAGCAATCCGGGCAATCTTCTCCGCAACTTTAGCGCGCAGTGCTTCGCTGTCTTTGGCTTCATACCCAGGGAGATAGTTCGTTACCGAGCGCAGCTTTGCGCCATAGCTTAAATAGACATGATTACGCTCCAAGATTTTTTTAAGTGGGCCGAGCGTGTTCGGCGCCGGTCCGCCACAAGTGATAACGGCAAAAACATAGGCATTTTGGCTCGTTATCCGCATATTATTTGCGAAACGCTCCACCATGCGGGGCAAGCCCCAAAAGTAATTCGGAAAGACAAACCCTATAACGTCGTCATCGCAGACCGCCGCGCCTTTCATGGGCAGAACCGTCCCCCCGATTTTGCTTGCGATTTGGTTAGCGGCGTAAAGACTGTTGCCGGTTGAAGTAAAGCAGTAAATTGTCGCCATATTTTTTGCCCCTTTCATATGGTCGGCAGTCGGCGATATTCAATCGCCGCACCGTATATCATTGAATATTTGGTCGATAAATTCGCCAATCCGCTTTTCGTTGCAAAGATAGGCGTCAATGCTGTCAACCATCGGCAGCAACTCCGTAAGCAGCTTCACTATTTTGCGGTAGTTGAGTATTGACCGGTTCAGCTCGACGATTTTCCCGTTCAATATCCGCCTGGCTATCTTGTTGCAATCCGTGTTGGGCTCGCGGGCATACAGCTCCTCCATGCTTTTCATCTCCGCAAGGGAGAAATGCGCATACTTCATCACGGCGATGTTTTTCAAAACCGTAATGTCGTTATCATCGTAATAACGGTACCCGTTCTCGTGCCGCTTAGGCGAAAGCATGCCTTCCTTTTCATAATAACGCAAAGTATCGGCGGAGAACCCGGTTACCGCCGCAGCCTGCTTGATTGTCCACTTCATTGTCATCACCCCCATTTGCTATAAAATAAATATAACATTGGAGCATGCTCCAATGTCAAGTAAAAAATATATTTTTGGACACTTAATATAATAAGGTCACTGCGTTGTCATTTGAATGGGTAGGGTGTTTGTTATGCTTATTAAGCAAGGTTGATACACGCTTTGAGTTTCAACAGACTCTCGCTGATAATTTCGCTCGTTGCCCTAATTTCTAATGCCCCGTATATATCATAATGAGCAAAATGATTTAAAAATTCCGAAAAGTTAATTTCACCATTGCCAACAGGAAGATGCGTACCTTTACCGACTTCCGCGCCGGATATAGCATCGCTTAAATGCAATCCGGTTATTTTCAGATTACTAATCATCTTTATTATATCGGATATAATGCGCCCATCATTAAAATTGTGCGAAATATCAATCAACGTACCCAATTCGGGATATTGCGAAATAAAATCCGCGTATTTTTCCAAGCTACTGTGTAAAAAAACATTGCCACCAACATGACTTTCAACAGATAATGTGATGCCTTCGCTATCAAACATAGGCAACCAGGTTTCAATAATGCGTGAAAATTTCATTTGAAATTCATCTCTACGGTGATGGTCTTTATACCACGCAATGGGCGGGTGAAGCGAAACATCCTCCACACGGTTTTCCACGGCACAAAATAACCCTTTTTCTATAATAGAATTATACTTTTCAACCTCACAGTCTTGAGAAAAATCAGCGGTATAATCTAAATGATAGGTTAGTCTAAAATTTTTTATGTACCCTGGCAAATTATCAATAGGAATACCATAAAATGGATTTGAAAATTGTATACCATTATAGCCATCATATTTTGCAATTCTATCAATAAACTGCCATCTATCTGATAACGAAGTCAGAGTATTTATTTTTTCTTCATTATCTATTCCAATATTCTTCAATGCAAAATACATTTTCATACCACCTAATTTTATTTTTTCATCGTCTGTCATCTAGCGCATGGTTTTTCATCTCAAATGTCAAATATCACATATCGTACCAACCTAAATTCCCATTTATATTTTAACCTAGGTCAGAGATGATTTTCATAAATTAATAATAGATGGATCAAGGAGCTGCTGGAGCGGCTTTTGGCTTGCGCCCCCGTTTTTTTGGTATAGAAGGCTTCAGCGTAATATAATCCGGCATTCGTATATCAAATGCCTTAAAAATATCAACCTGTTCTTTCGTCATCGGTCGTAAAATAGGCTTACCATTGACAACTGCTGCCTTTAATTTGGCGAGTGTAAGAAAGAGCCTGTCAAATGTCATGCGTTTATACAATCCCTTGGTTTTCATCGTTTCATGGATTGCGGATGCAATGATCAAGGCAATGAACGCAATGAACACCTTGTTCTGCATCCTGTCATCGCTGTGGACACGTAAACGCTTAAGGCCGAGGTTTTGTTTGTAGCGCATGAAACTCTTTTCCACAACATCCTTCATTCTGTAGGTGTCATAGGCAACCTGCGGGTCATCAATAAAATTGCTTAGAAGCACGAACCAGCCGGTGGTTTCAAGTTCCCACGCCACTTCGTCCTCGCGTATGTTTACGCAGACTTCCTTGCTGTTTTTCCTCGGCCTAGTGATTTTCAAGTATTTCGCATAGGCCGAAGCAAGTTTTTTGTTGTCCGGGTCTGCCTTTGCTTGGCGCATGAGGGATGTTACATAACCATACAAATCGTTCCTTTCCTTTATTGATTTCTCAGGGTTGAAAAACACATGGACATTGAGGCTCATTGAACTGCCCCAGCAACACAGCTTATGGATCCCGCGTATTGGCGAGCCATTCGTGAGGATGACATTATCTATCCTGTCAATACTGCCGCGCTCGGCTTCTATCTGATCGTACGCAATATTTGCAGAGAATGGCGCCGATATCAAAAACCGGAACTGCATCCCGTCGCCGCACCCATTTATGAGCATGTCGATGTTCTTCTTGCTGTAAAAGCCTTTGTCCATAACAACCATAATATCTTTGCCCCCAGTCATGGCGGCAAATTCTGATATTGTGGTTTTCAATGTTGTGACGTCACTAAGGCTCCCGCTGTACAGTGTCTGATATACCGGGAGCTTTGAGTCCATCCCGAACAGCATGCAAATGTTTATTTGCGCCAAATCCTCGCCGTCGCGGTTGTACCCCCGCTCACAGGCCCCGATGCTCCCCGAATACGATGATACTGAGGTTATATCCAAGGCGACATACTCCCGTTCGCGTATCATTTTATGCCATGAACCGTAAAAACCGCTCCTTTCTGCGCACCCGAAAGCTGCTAGCAGGTCGCTGATACGCTGGCTCGACATGTTGCCCGTGCCTAGCCCCGAATTGGACTCCGCCCATTCGCTGCAATACATTAAAGGCTTGTCCGCCGCTATGAGATAGCAGGCTAGCGTAAATACTTCCTCCCACACATTCGGCAACTCGGAACGCAATATACCGCCAAGGCCAATCTTTTCGGACAGTTCCCGAAGTAAGTACACAACACCAAAATCCTTTACGCTGTCTAGAACCTCATATGCAACATGCGTTTCATTTACAGGCGCCGCATCAATGTTGACTCTGGCTTCGCGTCCCCTGTCCCACAGCCTCATGCCGTCGACAGAATGACCTGCTGCTTTGAGTTTGTCTAAGTAATCCTGCTTGTAAACAGGTTCGCCTGACAGGAGATCGATTTTGCCAATCTTAATTTTTCTATTGTCCGGGCGCTTTTTCTCGGAATCCCAATACGATTCTGACTCATATAGATATGTATATTTTCCTATGTGTTGTTTTGTTATTGATGACATAGTTTTATCCTTTGAATAGGTTATGTGTATTTTAACCTATCTTTAGAATAAATACAAGCCTCAATGATTTGAAATTACTGGTTTAATTAAAATTTTTAACAAGTTTATGACATAGGTTAAATTAATATTGGGAATTTAGGTTATTAAGGGCTGGCAGTGCGTTGCGAAGAAAGGCGAGTTCAAACAGGGAGATAGCTGCGTATACTTTGAGGTCGACAGTTACCTCCCTATTGATGAGCGGTTCGAGTTCCTCCGCAAGTCAAGCTACCGCAACAACGATTACATGGGTGAGGGGTTTCGCGTCAAGACGGTTAAGTTCCGCGGAGAGATATCACAAGGTCTTGCATTGCCTGTGAGCTTATTTCCGGAAGTATCCGCTTGTGCAGTAGAAAACGATGTCACAGACCTGCTTAAAGTAAGAAAATGGGAAATGCCGGAGCAAGTAGGCAGCGCAGGCATTTCCATTGGCGATAAACCCTATGGCATCCCTACGACTGATGAAATTCGCATCCAGTCGATGCCAAATTTTCTGGAACACTTTATGGGTAAGCCTTACTACATCAGCACCAAAATGGATGGCACATCGTGTACCGTGTACGTCAAGGACAATAAAGTTGGTGTTTGCGGGCGCAACAATGAATACAAAGAAGATAATGAATCATGTTCGATGTGGGCGTATGTTAATAGATGTGGCCTCAAAGAGAGTCTGATTGCACTCGGAGAGGATATTGCTTTGCAAGGTGAGTTTTGTGGCGCAGGCATCCAAAATAACAGGCTTAAACTCTTTGAGCCGACATTATATATATTTGACGTGATCAGGATTGGCGAAAACGACAGGTTGATAAAATGCGGGCTAGACGGGATTTTGGATTATTGTGGTAAACTTGGCATCAATAGCGTTCCGATAGAGGAAACCGGTGACAGCTTTAACTACTCTTTGCCCGAACTTATTGAGAGAGCTAAGGGCAAATACGCAAGCGGGCTTGATAAAGAGGGTATTGTCGTACGTACGCACGAGTATGGGCGTATTGGAAACGATAAGCTGTCATTTAAAGTCATCAATAACGATTTCCTCATAAAGGAAAAGGATTGAATGCCAATGTATCATCATTTCCATATCCGCTTGCGGTAGCGGCATACATTGCCGCCGCCGTTGCCGATATATTCCATTTTTTCCCACCCACGCATAACAAGCTCGTCGAGCTTTTCACTGCCGACCCTGCCGTCGCTTTTGGGCGTGTCGTCCCCCGGGCAGTCGAGCAGCCAGCCGCCCGATTTGCATACGCGGGTCAATTCCGCAATTTCCGCGTCCCAATCGTCGCCTACGACATGGCCAGACATAACTATATCGAATAAATTGTCGGGATAAGGGATCGATGTCGCCAGCGCCTCAGCGACGCGGATATTGGTTATGCTTTCGTTCTTTGCCTTGTTGCGGATAAACTCGCGCATCGTTTCGACAGGTTCGCTCGCGTAGACCTCTTTGGCGAGGGCGGCGGCGGCAAAAGTCAAGCGGCCCGAACCGGCGCCCACATCCAGGACAATCTTGTCTTTTAAGTCAGCCATCTCATACAGGCGCTCTTTGTCCCAGTCGCGGATATACTGGCAATTTGTTTCCATCACTTCGGGCGTCGTATGAGTGACCCAATCCTCGACTGACGCCAATGCATATACTTCCGCCCTGCGAATCTCCGCCGCACCTGTGAGCGTTGGGGCGTTCACAGTAATTTCATTCAACGCAGACGCGCACTCGGGGCATTTGCGCTCAAGGTACCATTTGACGGCAGGGTTCGCGTTCAATGCGACGCCCATGCTGTACTTCCACTCATCTTTATTATTGCGCCAGCCGCCCGATTCCATCATCAGGCGAATTTGAAACCGCTCCATGAGTAGAAAACTGTTGAAGGAATAATCCTCCGGGTTTATCCAACCAAGTCCCATAAATCCTCCATTATCGCCCGCAGGTAGGCTTTAACAGCAATATCGCCAACTATGAAGCGGTATCCTCACGCGACTGTAAATCCATCAACGCCTTAGCAAGCCGCCCGGTTCGCATGTGATTATACAGTCAATTGACAGTTATTGAATGGTGTTAGTAACAACTATCAGCTTAAGCTACCCAAGCATAACCCATCAAGGCTTGGTCAACGATGTGCTGATAGACACGATTGCTCTTTGCGGCAAAAATGTCGCGGTCATAGCTCTCAGGTAAAGCGTCATTCAAACAATTAATAATCGCAGAGCGGACACGCTCTTTAGGTTTCGCGTCATTCTGCCAACCGACAACGAACAGTTCACCCTTGCGTGAGGTCAATGTTGCATATAATTTTCTCGCCGCTAATTTAACACGCTGTTCCTCGTCCTTCGTAAGTTTATCTTTGCGGAGCAGATCAAATATTTCAAGCTCCTCCTCAGACAATTCTTCTTTAACATGCCGTTCTTCCTCGGCGCGAAGCTCCTCCATGAATTTCAAAATCTTTTCATAGAAGTCATCGGTTTGGGAGCCACCTGCATTGTATGCGTCGATGATATTTCTGAACCGCTCCGCGAAGTCGGAACGAGTGACGTTCTTGTGAAGCATCTGCTCAATCTTTTTTTCGATATGCTCGCGTAAATTTGCGATTTCAAGGTTTCGATTTTTTGTGCGCTTGAACATTTCGCGTAACTCGTCTACATCCATTTTGGATATGTCAATCTCTTTTCCGCTTTCGTTGATGATGTATGCTCGTGCTTCTTCGGCTACCATGACGCTTTGGTCAAGCAACTCGCTTATGCGTTCTTTCGCCGCTTCCAATTTCTCCGGTCTGATTTTACCTTCCACTATACCGCATAAATACATAATAGCATCTTTAAATCGTGCATCAAAATCCATCTTGAAAATATCCGGACGCAGGGATTCATATAAATTATCAACCGTGTTAGAAAGCACCTTAAATTCATTGCGAATTTCATCGTTGCCGACAAGTATATTAGCGAAATCATAAAACAGCGAGAGGTTATGAAATACATCATCTTCGGTAACTATACGGCTAAAGTCGATACCTTGTTTCGTACAGAATTCTAGCGTTATCGCTATCGCTTCGACTAATTGTTCAAGCAAAAAGCTAATATTCTTAACCGGGACAAGCCCTTCCTCATCGGCAGCATAGTCGGCAAGGGCACGTTTCAAATATTTGAATACATCGAGAAAATCAACAATGATACCATTTTCTTTACCTGGGAAAACACGGTTAGCCCGTGCTATGGTTTGCATCAGCGTATGGCCTTTCATCGGCTTATCCAAATACAGTGTGGATACAGAAGGCGCATCAAACCCTGTCAGCCACATCGCACATACAAAGACAAGCGCCAGTGGATGCTCCGGGTCTTTGAAATTATCCTCAATGTCGGCGCCATGCTCGTCAACTTCGTTTATACGTTGGCGATGGAGCAGGACAGACATCCCCTCTTTTTTAAATTTTTCTTCCTCGTCGGCTTCCTCGCTGATGACGACAGCCATATCCACTTTACGCATGTAATCCACAAGCTCTTTAATGGCGTGTTTTACTGATTCGTCCTCAATTTTTATAATGGTGGCATTTAACTTCTTTATTTCTTCCCGCCAATAAAAAGATACTTTATCGTACAGCTTGACAGCGGTAAATTTATCCACTGCTATCACCATGCCCTTGCCGCGAAATCCGCGTCTAGGAAAATGATAAACTATATGCTGCGCTACAGCTTCCAGAACATCATCGCGCTTGATAATTTCAAGTTCTTTTGCGTATGTGTTTTCAAGCCGCTTTTGTTCTGCTTCAGCCAGTTTTTCGCTTTCCAATATCTCCGTGAAATCATCGTTGAGGAATTCGTTTCCAAGTACGACCTCCGGCACGCGCTTTACATAAAAGAGCGGTACAGTAGCATTGTCCTTGACGGAATCCGCAAAGTTATATTCGCTCACATAGTCGCCGAACCACGAATTGGTAAGACGCTTACTGCCAAGAAGCGGCGTTCCTGTAAAGGCGAAATAATGTGCATGAGGCAAACCGTTTCGCATATTTTCAGCTAAGTCTTTATACTGCGTCCTATGGGCTTCATCAACAAAGACGATAACCTCCTTGCCCCTGCCGTCATGTAGTAGAGGATATTTTTTTCCTTTATCGTAACGAAATTTATGAATTAGGGTAAACAATATGCCCTTATTTAATGCGAGTTCTTCCCGGAGTTTTATGCCGGAAGCAGGCTGTACTTTTTCTTCGGCGCTCATAAAGCCGGATCGCAGGAAAGTTTTATATATCTGCCCATCCAAGTCTTCACGGTCAGTTACAATCAAGAATGTAAAATTGCCGACGCATTTGCGATTAATTTTCCGTGCCAGCATAACCATCGAATAACTCTTACCGCTGCCCTGCGTATGCCAGAATACGCCGAGCTTGCCTTGAAGCTCTTCGCGCTTTTCAAAGGCATGGAAAGCATTATTAACACCGAGGAATTGGTGATTCTTAGCGATTATTTTGTTTTTAGTGATGCCGCCCTTGCGCTGGTCAAACAGAACGAAGTTCTCTATGTAATCAAGTAGCACATCCGGCTTACATAACCCACGCAGGAAATACTCAAGGCTAATGCAATCGTCCTTTATGGCTTTACGGTCGGGGTTTTCCTTTTCATCCGACAGCTTTAACCACTCGAAGAAATGTTCATATCCCGCCGAGAAGCTGCCGAGCCGGGTTTCCATGCCGTTTGAGAGAACGCATATTTGATTGTAGTTGAACAACCACGGAATATCCCGGCGATAATTCTGTAAATTATTATCGTAGGCGTTCTTGACGTTTATATTGGAATTCTTCAGTTCGATAAACACAAGAGGCAGGCCATTAACGAAAAGAATCAAGTCAGGCCTGCGCCAATGAACTTCACCGCGAATCCACATCTGCGAAACCACGATGAAACTGTTGTTCTCAGGCGTGTTGAAATCTATTAAGCGCAGCAAGCCTTTTGTTTCACGCCCGTCTTTCTTGAATGTAACCGGGATGCCGTTTCTGATATTTTGATAGCAATTGTAGTTAACTTCCAACGAGTCGCCGTGGACGTTTCGGCAAAGTTCCTCTGCTGTGCGTTTAATAACTTCTTCGGGAATACCGGGGTTGAGGTCGCGGAGCTTGTCAAAAAGGGCTTCCGGCAGGACGACTTGCTTCTTATCGCTTCGACCTGTTCCGTCGGGCAGGGTTTCGGACTTTTCAGTATAACAATCAAGCCGCGTGTAGCGCGGAACAAACTCCGATACAAGCAGCTCAATGGTCGCTTTTTCTATCATGTCTTCAGTTATAATTTTAGGCATCGGCTGGCGTCCTTTCCAAATACGCCTTTACTTGGTTGTAGAATGTTTCGGCACTTCCTACACGTTGCTCTAATTCATCTCTTGTTACTTCATAGTGATCGTCATAATCGCTGTCTGTGCGTATTTGCAATAAGTCAGAGAGTATATCTGATAATTTGACGTCGAATATCCTTGTTTTGATATAGTGTTCTCGGAAGTAAGCAATTACTCCCTTGTGGGTTTTAAAATCGACTCTATCCAAAGCCAAAAGACTTCTCATACTGTGAAACACGCAATAGTAGGCTCTGTTTGCTGCGCCTTTATATCCACCATTTTGCATCAGTAGCTTCGCGTCTTTTAAACACTGCTCGGCTTGGCTAATCCTGTATTGCGATAATTCTTTTTCAGTTTCCATAAATCACAACTCCTTCTTTAATAACATTCTGATAAAACGGCAGTAATCTCATACGACTATAAAATAAAGGGCTATTTCTTATTGAAATTGTTACGAGAGCATCGTGTTCTAAGCTAATTCTGCTTGCCACCTTATTTGCCAAAGATCTGAAAATACTCATATTGTCTTCTTCGATGTCTGCAAGCACCATGATGTCAATATCCGAATCTTTATTGTAATCGCCTCTTGCATACGAGCCATATAAAATAATTTTATGCAGATAACTCCCTAATGCGCTTTGGATATCCCTTGAAATCTCACTCTTTATTTGCTCTAGTTGCGTTTCTGTATGCACGATTTAGTTCACCTCCAACTTTCCGCTCATAAGTCGCGGCAGTAGCAAATCACGCTGGCGAGCGAGGTTATTTGATATAACTTGCAACAAATTTTTTTTGACAATAATTTCTTCAACTATTTTGGCAAACTTGTGTAGCAGCAATTTACTCGGGTGATAAAGTTTTAGGTTTCTTATATCTTTTGTATACAACTCGGTTTGATTGGTTGCTCCATGAACCAAGTTATCAAAAATGCTTTCGATATTCTGAATAAAGTAAGCTACATAGAAGCTGGAAATATACTCCGTAACCCTCACAATAGTTACATGCGTATCTACAGTGATATTATCGAACCTCGCACAAAACAAAGCAGTTCGTCCAAGCGTGCCTTTACCTGTCGAATTAATAAGAATATCGCCAAAACGGACATATTTTTCTTTTGTAATCCTGGTTTTTGAATATGTCATTCGACAAAGAGAAATGTCAACTTCCCCATCGCGTACACATTTTTGATTGACAACAAGCACACCCTCTTCGACATATTGAGGCGTTATTCCTCGTGTTATTAGAGAACAAATATCCCCTAATCGCTTAACCTCCCACCCCTCCGGCAATCCATTCACAAACTTTACGTTCTCATGCCCCGGAAAGCGAAACCGAATGAACCACTCACGGTAAAGCTCCCGAGCTGCTTTTTCGAGCAGGGCAATGCGGCGGTTATTGTTTTCGATGGAATCATCGTAAGCAGAGAGGATGTCGGCGATGAAGGTTTGGTCAGCAAGCGATGGCAGCTCAAGCTTAAAGCTACTTAATGCCTTAATGCTCATTTGAAACACTGTAACACCAGTTAAAAACCGTCTGAGCATTTTTATGTTTACGTCATATCTCAAGTAATAAAACATATACTTCAATGTAATATCACAATCGCTAACAACAGCGAACGTATGAGTGCCATTTATAAAAGGAGTCCCATCGAACTTAATAAAGGTCACATGCCCCCAATCATCTAATGTTTCAGACACATCGGCGATGATAATTGCGTTTTGCTTTATTATTCTTTGCTCGGGAAAATCTATGGAAATGGAGTTTAAGATGTCAGAACTTTTTACTTCCCTACCAGAGTAATTCTTATAAATATCTCCGTAGTGCACACATTTCAAGCCATCCATTCCAGTCATATGACTTCTGGATGTAGTGTTGGGTCTGTATATTTTTGCAACATTATCAAGCCTCATACTCCACCCACCAGCGACCGCAGATTATCAGCAATCGTCCTTTCCAATTTTTGGGCTTCGGCGTTGAGCGCGGTCAGTTCAACGTTGAGCAAACGCATCTCCGCCTTGAACTCGTCCTCGGTCATGCCGTCGTCCTCAATGACAACGCCGACATAGCGGCCGGGGTTGAGCGAATAGTCTTGGTCGATGATGCCGTCTTCGCCGTTGAGCCTCGCCGCTTTGCACAACCCGATAACGTCAACGTATTTACCTTCTGGGAATCGGGAGGTCAGCCAGTTAATCTGCTCCTGCCAATATAATTTGGGCTGTATATCTTCATCATCGGACGTTTCGGGCGCGGCGGTAAGCTCGGCGCGGTATTCGTCAAGCAGTGTGGTGAATTCATCGGTTTTGCCCTCATACAAACGACTGATAATGGCGAGGTTTTTTATCTGTTCATCGGAAAACTTACGGTGTGCACGGTCGATTTGAGTAAATATATTGCGAGCATCGATAAATAAAATCTCGTCCTCGTGCGGCTTGGCTTTGTTGAAAAACCACAGCGTCGCGGGTAGGGTCACAGATGTAAACATATTCGTTGGTAGCGTCACCATCTGGCTGATAACTCCGCTTTCTATCAGCTTGATGCGGATATCCTTTTCGCTGTGTCCGGCATCGGATGCGGAGTTTGCCATAACAAGCGCGGCGCGACCGTTATCATTAAGCGATGTGGCGAACAGATTAATCCATAAATAATTGGCATTTGGAACTGTTTCCTTAGCGTCGCCTTTAGCTTTTTTCGTTTTATTCTGTGGTACGCCATATGTATTAAAGCGTGGTTGGGGCTTCACTTGGTCAAGTTCCACCTCATCCACGTTGAACGGCGGATTTTCCATGACATAGTTGAAACGCCCAAAGCAATCATATGGATCACGATAATAGGAGTTAGCTTCGGTGATGCTGCCGCGGATGTTGTTTAGCACAAGATTCATCTTGGCGAGCTTGACTGTCGCCCCGGTTTTTTCCACGCCATAAGCACGGAGATTTATTTCGTTGCCTTTTTCGGCGTGTTGCGCGATATAATGCGCAGTCTGCACAAACATACCACCGCTTCCACAAGCTGGGTCGAATATTTCGCCATCAGTAGGTGCAAGCACTTCAACCATATAGCGAACAACAGTTGACGGCGTGAAGAATTCGCCGCCGCCCTGTCCTTCCGCAAGAGCAAATTCACCGAGGAAAAATTCGTAGATCTCGCCGAATATATCAAGGCTCACATCGGTGGGGATGTCTTTGAACACTTTGAATAGCTTCGCCAGTACAAGCGGGTCGTCTTCACTGTTGATGTTGTAATAAACGTCTTTCGGCAGGGTATCGGCAAGCTCTGTGGTGTATTTTTCGATTTCCTCCATTACAGTCTTTGTCTTTTCTGCGAGATTAACCGATTCAGGCAGATTCAACAAATAGTCAAACTTTGCTTCATCCGGCAGATAAAAGCCACATTTCTCTATAGCGATTTCATGAATCGGGCGCTCTGCACGGGAGCTTTTGTTTTTTTCATATTCAGCGTTAATGCCAGCTTCGTATTGGCTGTATTTGCTTTGAGCGAATCGTAAAAATATAAGACCCAAGATAGGCGTAGCGTATTCGGTGGATTTCAATCCGGAGTTGGCGCGGAGCTGGTCAGCGCCCTGCCAAAGCCTGTCCTTTAAATTTTTGAGTTGTTTGTTTGTCATTCTTCGCCATGCTCCTCTGCTATTGGTTGAACTGGTATACGTGTCCTGACTTTTTCAGCTATTTTAGTGTAGACATCAAGGTCAACACCTACAGAGTTTTTCATTTCAACACCGATTTTCGCAATGCGTATAACCGTCATACGATATAATGATAAATAATTCACTTAAATATAAAAGTTAGTTAAACATCATCTAACCACAGTATGGTTCGATGTGCTTGCTGCCAATTTGCAACCCTTTATAATGGGTTATGTGCGCGCTTTGGATATGGGATTGCAATTTCGTTGTTATTATTTATATTAACATATCCTTTACCATGAACAAAATTGCGAAAAATTGTGTTGGCGTCGCATTTTTCAAATCCGCGCAAGTTTTTTGTCAGCCGCCAGTACAGGGTGTCGGCGACCATAGTCATAACCATATCAAAATGCACTTTCAAAAACATGGGCGATGAAAGCGCATTGACATTGAAAAACTTTACGACTTCCGAAATGTCTGTTTCCACATGCCATCGGCAGGAATATTTCGAAACAAGAAACTCGGCGGGCGACACAAAGTTGTTTATAAAGTGACCACAGGGAGCGCAGCAAACGACGACTGTCGGCTTTCGAGGGTTTGGGAGCATGCCTCACACTCCCACTGGAAAATTCTCCAGAGTAACCAATAGGTGAAACACGAGGAACACCGCGCTTACCTCTGAAATCGGATATACTCTTTTAGCGGCTTCGGCGAAAAAGAACGCAATCGGTGGCAACACAACCATCGCGTAGATTATTGGAAGCGGTTGAACCGCATAGAAGTACAAAATCCAGCAAATCCAGTAAAGCCCTATGGCAGCATATGCCGCTATTGCGGTCATGCCTTTCGGCAGCGTTTTATCCTGTCCACACCGCAACAAGAATAACAGCATTATGACTATTGCCACACCGAGGATGTGTTCGCCGTACTCGATGACAAGTACTGACGAGGCATTTCCATCAAGTGAGTTGACCGATGGCGGGAACAACGCCCAGATAATGTTTGGCAAGGCTTGAAGCACAGCGATTATCAAACCATACAACGAAAACCCTATCAGCAAATTCTACATAAGCTACTTTTTCTCTTTACTATTTCTTCAAAAACACAACATGTCTTTAGATGGTCATTCACCATGCCTACTGCCTGCATGAACGAGTAGATGATGGTAGAGCCGACAAATTTGAAGCCCATTTTCTTCAAATCCGTGCTTATTTTATCGGATACAGCCGTTGTCAAAGGCATATCCTTGAAGCTCTCCCAATGACCTGTGATTGGTTCGTGATTCACGTAGCCCCAGATAAAATCATTGAAGCTGCCATGCTGCTCTATTATTTGCAAAAACAGCTTTGCATTTATAATCGCCGCGTTTATCTTCAATCGGTTTCTGATGATTCCCGCGTTCGCCATAAGCGTTTCAATCTTTGTGTTGTCGTAGGCAGCGACTTTATGAGGGTCAAAGCCGTCAAATGCTTCCCTGTACGCTTCCCGCTTTTTCAGGACGGTAATCCAAGAAAGACCTGCCTGCGCCCCTTCCAGTATGAGCATTTCAAAAAGCCTGTTGTCGTCGTGGACAGGACGCCCCCATTCGTTGTCGTGATAGTCGATATATATTTCGCTGTCGCCAAAACATCTGGTTTTTTCGTCCATTCGTGTTCTCCCCCTTAACAATTCCATTTTAGCTTCGCCGGATTTTGCTCATTCTCCACCGCTTTGGCGCGGATGAAACTCAAATAGTCAAGGCATACTTCCTCCGCAATCTCAGCATATACTTCTGTCCCAAGAGTTTGCGGCAATGCGTTCTGTATCATCTTTGCCCTCCTAATGTGGGTCACCACTGCACAAAACGAACAAAACCGAACCCGTCGTCCACCGGGGCTATCGGCGAGCGGCAGGGTTCGGATTTATCCAACATAAATAGAAAATCACACCGATCATTTTGTGGTGTGATTTTCTATTCATGTAAGACGGAGAGGGTGGGATTCGAACCCACGTGTGCTTTCACACAAACTGATTTCGAGTCAGCCCCGTTATGACCGCTTCGATACCTCTCCATGTTAAAATGATGCATTGCGTATATTACATAAAAATATTTTATGCTTCCTACGTGGGCATGGACACACATGGCGGCCCGTTTCTGCGCGGGCTTTATGACAATATGCCTTCGGGAGCATGTACACAAGTATAACATATGTGGTGTGCATTGTCACTTTATATGACGAGAAAGATGCAATGGAGGGTCGGTGGTCGGGGGCGGGGGCGGACGGTCGGGGCGACCGTCCCTACAAATACACAAGGGGCGGACAGTTGGGGTGGATGACCAACAAATGATTATTTATCTGTTTGTATAAATATGTCGACGGCGCGCCGGGGAGCTGTTGCGCTTTATTATGTTTCGCGCTCTTCTTGGATGGTTATGGGCAGCCATTTTCGTAGGCAGTGGTTCAGCGCTTTGATGTCTAGGGGCTTTGGTAAAAAATCGTTCATGTGGTTGTCCAGGAAAAACTGCTCGACGCCGGTAATCGCATTGGCCGTCAGCGCCACGATGGGCACGGTCCTGTTCCATCCGCCCAGCTCGCGGATGCGCAGCGTCGTTTCCAGACCGTCCATTTCAGGCATCATGTGATCCATGAAAATGATGTCGAAACGGTTGTTTTTTGCGTAGTCCACAGCCTCTCTACCGCTTTGGGCCAAAACCGGGGCGATGTCGAACGCGCTCAGAAGCGCTTCTGCGACAGCCAGATTGATGTCGATGTCGTCTACGACTAAAATGTTCGCGCTGGGGGCGCTGAACTCGTCGTCACCGGTGATGTCGTCGGTAAAAGCGTCGTTCGCTTCGATATACGGGATGCGCACATAGAAAGTGGAGCCCTTACCGTATTCGCTGTCAAAATAGAGGTCGCCGCCCATTAATCGACACAAATTGTATGTTATGGCAAGCCCCAGCCCCGTGCCGACAACGTTTCTGTTCTTTCGCACGTCTAGCTGCTCGAAAGGCTTGAACAATTTTTCTTTGTCCTCGTCTCGTATCCCGATGCCGGTGTCCCTCACATCGAACAGCAGTTCGCCGATTTCAATCGTGGCGCCAAATATTATCGAACCGTGTTTAGTGTATTTCACCGCGTTTGATAAAAGGTTGATGAGCACTTGCCTTATCCGTATTTCGTTGCCATATACGATGTCCGGCAGGCTATCGTCGAGGTTGAACGTGATTTCCAGTTTTTTTTCGCGGCACAGCATGGAAAACATCGAGTACAGGTTATCCAGCAGCAATTTTAAGTTGAAATTCGTATTTACAAGCTCCAGCTTGCCCGCCTCAATCCTGGAAAAATCAAGGATATCGTTAATAATGGTGAGCAGCGCGCCCGAAGACTTGCGAATGTCGGACACGTATTTTTTCTGCCCAATATTCAGCTCGGTGCGATCGAGCATTTCGCTCATGCCGATAATCGCATTCATGGGCGTCCTGATTTCATGGCTCATTGTCGCCAAAAACTCGGATTTCGCGTTGTTGGCGTCTTCTGCCCGTTGCTTTTCGCGCATGAAGTCGGTAAGGTCAATCATGACGGCCAGGATGCCCGCCATAGAACTCGCTGAGGCGCCTGCCGATGATCCTGTTAATGATACGGAAGCAGCGGCGAAAGCGGATCCTGATCCGGCCCCGTCACCTGTGCCTGCCGGCGCCGCTGGCCCGCCGCTTGCCGGCGCCGTCGACCCGGCTCGGCGCAGCTCTATCGTATAGTAGCGCTGCTCGCCTGTCCGTGCGAAATCGATCATCGCGTCCAGATGGGCGGTCTCCTCGGAAGCGACGACATGGTTGAATGCCGCCGTAAAAGCGTCCATGTCATGTGCGGCAAGGTATTTCGGGAACACGTCGGTATATTTTAAGTTCTTGATGTATTCGAAATTGGGGGTGCCGGTGGCGGACATATAAGCCTGCGTCGACAGTATGAAGCGCCCCTCGCCGTCCAGCAGCATTATTATGTTAGGGCAGCTCTGGAGCAGGAGGTCCGTGTAGGCGCGCTGCTTTATGTTGGCGTCCGCGAGTGCGTCGTTCAGCGTGTCCTTGGCGACTGAGGCCTTCGTCACTTTGTCGAGGAAACTGTTCGCCACCCTAAGTTCGCGAGCGAGCTTTTTAGCTTCCCGGTTCAACCTGTCCACTTCGTCTGTAAGATAAAGGTTTTCGTCGAGAAGGTTTTTGTAGTTGTCGGTTAGTCCTTTGCTTTCATCGACAAGCGGCCGGTGTGCCTCTTCCGGCGAAATAGCCGTATGCGACAAATATTTCACCCCAAACACGTATATAAATCACGTTCAAATCATGTTAAATCTCGTTCATATCAAGTTGAAATTACGTTTAAATCAGGCAGGCAATATAAGCGTTGTTATGGAAACGGTTGATGGCCGTCTCGTTCGAAACCTGCGTCGGGCATATTTCCCCGCCCGAGTTCGCGAACAAAAAAGGCAGCTTATTGCCGATCCTGTCATTCACGAGCTCTATTTCCATGAATTGCTCCGAACCAAGCGTCATGGCCCGGCTGATGCATGAATAAATTAATAATGTCGACGCGTTGTCGATGTCGCCCAAAATCTTGTCTACGGCGGCGCCTGTCGTCAACAGCACGTCGTCCTTGTCCGTGGATGTAATAAAGAGCGTGCACCCCTGCGGCATGGAGCCGGCGCAGATGGCGTGCTTTTCGGGCGTGAGCGTGACGAATATCTTGGAAACCTTGGGGGAGCCGTCGTTATAGTCGAGCAGGAACGGGAGCGAGGACAGCGCGTACTGCGTCTCGCTTGCGTCGACCAGGCCCAGATCGCTGAAATAGTCGATCACCGGGCGCCCGTTCACCTCCATGAGCACCGGCCCCGCGCTCTTCGTGACGACGGCGCTTTTGCCGATAATCTTGCTCTCCGAGATATTGGCCACGAAAAATTTCGGTTTTATGTCGCCGTATACCAAGATCATAACCATTATGTCCCGATAGTACACGCCGTCCGCCAGCACATAGCAATTAGTGAACTCCAGCGTGTCGTCGACCGCAATGGTACCAAAGCACGGGACGCCCCCCGACGCCTCCGTCAACACGTTCACGTAATCGTCGCCGCTGTTTTGGAGGATAAAGGGCGCGAACGTCAGGATCAAGGCGGGTTTTTCATCCCTGCAGGCCTTTTTGTAGCTGTCCGTTATTGCGCGTGACGGCTCGTCCATCAGCGATGGGGTCATCACCTTGTCGAACTCGACGTCGTCGCTGGTCATGACCATGAGGGTCAGCATGAGCGATCCATATTCGCCGTGGACGGACTGAGCTGATGATATCGTGCCCACGACTTCAAAAGGCAGCGCCCCGCACACCGCCTTGTAAATGTCGGATAATACGAATTCATAATGGCATGCCACAATACCTATCGTGTTTTTTAGTAGCCCGCCGCCGGAGTCAAGCTGCGACAAGATTTGGCTGACCGCCGACTTTTCGTCATCCAACTCCGAGGTATAAGCTGTCAATGTCCTTATCATTTTTACCCTCACATCTACGCGATGCCGCATGGTCTACGAACCAAAATGTTATAAATTAACGATAATTAATTATATCACTAATTTTCCATATAGAATAGTCTACTTTTAAAGCATTTGATATACTCATAGTGCGAAATGACATGGCTGGCTAGTACATATGGCGGTGAGGGGAGAACGGCGAGTGCGTTTTATAGGTGAATGGCAGATGCCATTGAAATGAGATTGTAAATGTTTTAGATAAAGAATTGGCGAATGCCATTGAAATGAATTGGTAGATATTTATGAAATGAGATTGTAAATGTCATTGAAAGGAGATTGGCATATGAAGTATGGCGTGGTTTCTAGGAGCTACCCCAAGAAGACGATTGCGGAGGCGGCGCGGTACATGGCGGCGAACGGGTTCAACTGCACCGAGCTGTGCATGTCCCATCCGGACTTCGGCGGGTGGGCGTACAACGGGCTGTCCGCTTTGGACGAAAATGGCATAACGAAGGGGCTGGTGAAAGAAAAAGCGGATATAATGCGCGCGAATGGCATCGAGGTAACGGCGCTCGGTGTGTTTACAAACCTGCTGTCGCCGGACGACGCTTTCCGGGGCAAATGCATCGAAACTTTTGTGCGCTGCATGGACTTCGCAGAGCATGCCGGGATAAAAAACCTCTCGACGGAGCTGGGGTTCCGGGCGGAGTGGCGCGGGATAACGACAGAGGCCTATGAGTCGGATTTTCAACGGCTTAAGGAAAGTTTCATAACGCTCGGCAACGAGGCGCGGGAGCGCGGACTCGCCATTTGTCTGGAGGCATGCGTCATCGACGTGATCCCGTCGGCCAAGAGGCTTAGGGACTTCATCGGGCAGATCGAACAGGAGTCGGGACTGACGAACATTAAGGCGCTGCTGGATATGGCGAACTTTATCGCGAATTCCGACGAGGACGACGCATTCAAATACCTTGCCCCGCACATAGCGTATTTCCATGGGAAAGACAGGAAAGTAAACGACTGCTACGGTAGGAAAGTCGGCGACGGAGAGATAGACTGGGTGAAATTTTTTATGAATTATTTCAGGATTACGCCGGACATACCGTTCATCCTGGAATATGTGGACGAGGCGACCACGCCTGTCGTAAATGAACGCGTCGACAGATACGTAAAACAAGCTCAGGCAAATCTCATTTATTCTGGCTCATAACCGCAAAAATTTTTTCCCTATAGTCAACATAGTCCAGGTACAACCCGTGCGGCGGCGCGGTCTTGCCCGCGTCGCGCCTGTCCCCCGACGCGACGGCGCGGCTGACGTCGCCCGACGAGAGCCTACCCTGGCCCACATAGGCGAGGGTGCCCGTAATAATTCTGACCATGTTGTATAAAAAGCCGTTCCCCTCAATGGTGAGCTTAATTATATCGTCGGGCAAGCCATCCTCTATGTCGAGGCGGGCGACCTTGCGGACGGTGGATTTAACCGGGCTGCCCGCCGACATGAACGCCCGGAAGTCCCGCTCGCCGACGATGGCGCCCGCCGCTTCGCGCATGGCGGCGACGTCGAGGGGCAGGGGTATGTGCCAAGCGCAGCGCATGTATAGCGCGGACGGCTGCCTCCTGTTGAGTATCAGGTAGGAGTACGTTTTGCCGATGGCGGAATACCGCGCGTGAAAATTGGACGGCGCCTCGGCTGACCGCGCGCATGTCACGCCCGACGGCAGGACGGTATTTAACGCATAGGCGAATTTTTCGGCCGGTATACGCGAGCTCGTAAAAAAGCTCGCCACCTGCCCCCGGGCATGCACCCCGGCGTCCGTCCTGCTCGCGCCAACAAGCCGCTCCGGCGCGCAACCCAAACATTGCAGGGCGGAAGCGACTGCGTCCTGCACCGTGTTCGCGTTGTTCTGGCTCTGCCACCCATGAAAGAGAGTCCCGTCGTATTCGAGCAGCAGCGCGATATTTCTATACATAACTATTTAATGAGGATGAAATATTGGTTAAACGCGCCCCTCATGCGTATGGCGATAAAAACTGCAGCCAGGGCAGCGAAGGCTGCCAGAACGCATGCGTCGAGCCATGTCATGCGCAACTGCCGCAGTTTGGTGCGGCCCTCGCCGCCCCGGTAGCAGCGGGCCTCCATTGCGTTCGCAAGATCGTCCGCGCGCCGGAACGCGCTGACGAACAACGGTATGATGATTGGGATAAACGATCGGGCGCGATCAAGCAGCTTGCCCTCGTTGAAATCGGCGCCGCGCGATGCCTGCGCGCGCATTATCTTGTCCGCTTCTTCAATCAGGGTCGGGATGAACCGCAGCGCAATCGTCATCATCATCGCCAGCTCATGGACGGGTACGCGGATGCGCTTTAAGGGGTTAAGCAGGCTCTCGACCCCGTCCGTCAGCATGATAGGCGTCGTTGTAAAAATCATGAGCGAAGAGCCACCCAGTATTATCATTGAAATACGGGCGGCCATTTTCAACGCCAATTGGAGGCCCTCGCGGGTGGGCGCGATGATCCACAGCCTGAAAAATGGCTCCCCCTGAACCATGAAGATGTTGATCACGGAGGCGAAGATAATTAATGGGAGAATGGGCTTCACGGATCGCAGCACTACGAGCGGTGGAATCCCGGACGCAGCGACCGCGCATGCGACAAACAGCGCGAGTATGGCGAACTCATAAAAGCTCCCGGCGACAAAGGCCAGGATCATAAAGGAAACCGACACCAAAATCTTGGTCCTCGGGTCTGCGCGGTGCAGGATGGAACTGCCCGGATAATATTGGCCTAGCGACATGTTCAGGTTCATGGCGTACCCCCAGTCTGGGTGGTTGCGACATGCACCGCACCGACGTCGCTTTGCGTCGGTTCCGCGCGCCGGGCGGGCATTATCCCAGCGCCCCTAAGCAGCTTTTCGATTTCGTCGGCGGCCTTACTGGCCGTCATGGCGCCCATGTCGATCTCCGGGGCGGATCTTTTTAGGCGGCGCAGCAAGTATTGAATATCCGGGGCGCGCAAGCCCGCCCGCTCCAGCGCCTCTATGCGCGTGAATATGGCTTCCGGCGGGCCATCCATGATGATTTGCCCGCCGTCGATGACTACGACCCGCTTGGCCAGCCTTGCAACGTCTTCCATATTATGGGACACCAATATGACGCAGGCGCCCAGTTCGGAGTGCAGTTTTTCTACATATGAAAAAATTTCGTCCCGTCCGCCGGGGTCCAGCCCCGAGCCCGGCTCGTCCATCACCAGATATTTAGGCTCCATAACAAGCACGCCCGCGATGGCGACGCGCCGCCGCTGCCCGCCCGACAGCTCGAACGGCGAGCGGGCCATCAGCGCCCCCCCGATGCCTACGGCCGCCGCAGCCCTGTGGACGCGCTCGGCTATGTCCGCTTCGCCGTACCCGCGCTTCGATATGCCATATGCGATATCCTTGAATACCGTTTCCTCGAACAGTTGATATTCAGGAAACTGGAAGACAAGCCCGACCTTTCGGCGCAGCTCCCGCAGCGAGCCCCCGGTGGTGCTGATGCCGTCGACCGACACAGAACCGCTGTCGGGCTTCAGCAGCCCGTTAAAATGCTGGATCAACGTAGATTTGCCGGAACCGGTGCGCCCGATCAGCCCGACAAACTCTCCGTCGTTTATTGTCAGGCTGACGCCGCGCAGCGCCTCGTGGACCAGCGGGGTCTTTTTCATATATGTATATACAACATTATCCAGTTTAATGGGCATCGTCTGTATAATCAGCGGTACCAACGCCTGCACTCAATAGGCGCATAATGGCCGCGTACGCTTCGTCGGCGCCGGTCACGCCGGCGGGCAGCTCCGTAAAGCCCCTTTCGCGTAAAATGTCGAATATTTCCGTTATCTGCGGCACATCCAGGCCTATGGAGCGGATCAAGGCGCTGTCGCCGAACAGTTCCCTGGGTGGGCGCGAAATGACCACGCGCCCGTCGTCGACTACGAAAACCCTGTCTGCATGCGCCGCCTCGTCCATGTGGTGCGTTATAAGGATCACCGCTATGTTCTCTTCCTCGTTCAGTTTTCGGACTAACTTTATGACCTCCCGCCGCCCGTCGGGATCCAGCATTGACGTCGCTTCGTCGAGGATGACGCATTCCGGCTTCATCGCCAGGATGCCGGCGATGGCGACGCGTTGTTTTTGCCCGCCGGACAGTTGGTATGGCGGCCTTTGGGCAAACTCCAGCACCCCGGTTTCGGCCATGGACATGTCGATGCGGCGCCGTATTTCTAACGGCGGGACCCCAATATTTTCGACGCCGAACGCGACGTCTTCCTCGACCGTGGTGCCGACTATCTGATTGTCGGGGTTTTGGAAAACCATACCGGAGGAGCGCCTTATCTCCCACACGTTTTCGGGGTCGGACGTATTCATGCCTTTGACCGTCACTACGCCAGAATCGGGTATCAGCAATGCGTTCAACAATTTTGCGAGCGTGGATTTGCCCGAGCCGTTTCTGCCTAAAAAAACGATGAACTCGCCCCGCTCGATGCATAGGCTGACGTCCTCGACCGCCTTGTCGCGGTCATATACGCCAGCGCCCGGTTCCATTATGTTTCCCTGCCCTCCGGCGGTATTGGCCGTCACGGCTTTAGCCGTTTCGGTATTAAGTGTTTCGGCTTTTACCGTTTCACCATTAGATGTCGCGACTTTAACCGTTTCGGCATTAGGCGTTTCAGCTTTAGCAGCCGCGTAATCCGCGTAATTGGCAGCCTCTCCTCCATCTGTGGTTTCACGCATATAATTATACGAAAAAGTGACTTCAGATAGCGTTATTAAGTTTTCGCCGCTCCCCGCGCCGGTAGCGCGTTTTGTGCTGTTCGTCATTGCTCGCTCTTTTTTTGTTAGTGTATTATTATATATTCAAACAGTAATTGTTACAAACTATTAGAGCGTTGTCAGTAGAATTTTGCCGCTACCGCTTCTGCTTCCGCCCCCGCCACCATATGGGCGCACAGTGTAGCTGCCTATTCCGTGCGGCAAGAACACGCATGCGCCTTTCCCGGCGTTTAACGTTCGGTGCGCTGTGTCGCCGCCCTCTATGGTAAACTCCCCTTGTATGACGAGCAGGGCATGAAACGATCCTGCACACTCCAAGCTAACCGCGCCATCGCCACCGCTATCGCTGCCGTTGCCGCCATCAATACCGCCACTGCCACCGCCGAACTCGAGCAAATCCAGATTAAAGAACCGCCAGTCGACCAGCTTCGTGGCGCGGCAGCCGCCGCAGTTTCGCACAACTGCGCCGTCCGCGCCATTGCGCGCCCGCAGGGCGCTGTTGACGACTGCGGACGCTTGCATGGTATGCAGCTCCCTCGGCTTGCCGTCCGCGCCGACGCGCCCGTAATCGTGTACCCGATATGTTATATTGGAGCTTTGCTGCACCTCGGCTATGAGGGCGCCGCCGCCGATGGCGTGCAAAAGCCCGGCAGGTACATAGTAGCAGTCCCCTGGCTTGACCGGAACGCTGTTCGCGTATTCCAAAATAGCGCCGCTTTTTATCAACTCTGGTATTTTATCAGTAGGCGCGTCTTCTTTCAGCCCCAGTATCAAACGGGCGCCTGGTTCGCAGTCGATGACGTACCACGCCTCATTCTTGCCCATGCTGCCGCCTTCGTGCAGCCGGGCGTAATCGTCGTCGGGATGCACCTGCAGCGAAAGGTTCTGCTTAGCGTCGATCAATTTAATAAGGATGGGGAATGCGCCAGTACTGACGCTCGTATCGCTGCCGCCCGCGCCGTTGCTCGCATCGCCGCCCGTACCGCTGCCGCCCGCGCCGCCGTTCGCGCTGCTGCCGTCCGCGCTGCCGCCGCTCGCACCGCCGCCGGACCGTCTGCCCGTTCCCAGCCTACCCACCGGTCCTACGAACTGCGGATATTTTTCGAGCACGTCTGCGAGAGCCATGCCTGCATATGCGCCGTCGCCCACGATGCTGCGACCGTCCGGATGGCAGCTCAGCTCCCAACTTTCCGCGACAGGCCTGAGATCCGTGTTTTTCCCGAACTCATCAACCAGCCGCTGCCCGCCCCACAGATAATCCTTGAACGCGGGGGAGAGGGGCATTGGGTACAGTACGCCGTCAGATTTTTTATCCATACCTTCAATCAATAATTCGCTCCCCTTGACAATTTTGGAATATTACATCAATATGAATTATACCATATAAGGGGGTCAGGCTATGTCGGTTCTGGACGTAATCAAAAAAAGGCGGAGCGTTAGAAAATTTCTGCCAAAACCTGTGGAGGACGACAAACTCATGCGCGTGCTGGAGGCAGGGAGGTTGGCGCCGGCCGCGAACAATGCGCAGCAGTGGAAATTTATCGTCGTGCGCGACAAAGGGCTGTTGGAAAAACTGGCGCCCGCGTGCGGGGGGCAGTCCTTTGTAGCCGAGGCGCCAGCGGCTCTTGTGGTTTGCGCCATAGGCGACGAGCGCATGATGTACTGCGGCCAGCCCGCAGCGACAGTTGACTGTTCGATTGCGCTCTCGTTTATGATCCTGGAGGCCGCCGAGCTTGGGCTTGGCACGTGCTGGCTGGGCTATTTCAACAACGACAAGGTGAAGCGGGTGCTGAACATCCCCGCCGAAAACAATGTGGTCGCCGTGAGCCCGCTGGGGTACGCCGACGGGGAACCGCCCGCGCGCCCGAGGAAGGGCATTGACGAGGTCGTCACATACGACGGATGGAAATAAAGCTGATGGACATGTGACTGATAGAAATAAGATGGATGGAAATAAGGCTGATGGACATGCAACGGATGGAAATAAGACGGATGGACATAAAACGGATGGAAATTAGTTGGATAGACATAAGGCGGATGGGCATAAAATGATTAAACTGGCATCATGGAACGTGAACGGGATGCGCGCCTGCTACGGCAGGGGGGACTTTGACAGTGCTTTCCAACGGCTCGGAGCGGATATTTTTTGCATACAGGAAACCAAGATGGAGCGCGGGCAGGCGGAAATCGAATATCCGGGCTATGAGCAGTATTGGAACAGCGCGAAAAAGAAGGGCTACTCCGGGACGGCCGTTTTCACGAGGCTCAAACCGGAAAGGGCCTCATACGGCATCGGCCTCGACGAGCACGATCAAGAAGGCCGGATTGTCCTTTTGGAATATAGTCATTTTTTTCTGATTAATATGTATACGCCGAACTCGCAGGGGGAGCTGGCGCGGCTGCCGTACCGCATGCGTTGGGAAGACGATGTCCGCGCGTGGATTACGGGGCTTGAAGCCGAGGGCGGCAAGCCGGTCGTGCTGTGCGGGGACTTAAATGTAGCCCATGAGGACATTGATTTAAAGCACCCCAAGACCAACCACCGCAATGCGGGCTTTACCGACGAGGAGCGGGGCAAATTTTCGGATTTGTTGGGCGCCGGGTACTGCGACACGTTCCGGCATTTTAATCCGGATGCCCGCGACGTATATACCTGGTGGTCATATATTGGAAAATCACGCGAAAAGAATGTCGGCTGGCGCATCGATTATTTTATCGTGTCGGCGTCTCTTGTAGACAAGGTCGTAGATACGGCGGTATATATGGATTTGCGAGGCAGCGACCACTGCCCGGTCGGCCTAACGCTGGATTTGCCGGCATCATCATGAACGCCCTGGACGAGCGTTTTATGCGCGAAGCGCTCAAATGCGCTGGTCGCGCGTTCGACAGGGGGGAGGCGCCCATAGGCGCCGTCGTCGTGCATAACGGCCGCGTCATATCTCGGGGGTACAACGAGCGCGAGACAAAACAGGACGCGACGCTCCACGCCGAAATGACCGCCATCCGGAGGGCGTGTAAAAAGCTCGGCCTATGGCGGCTGTGCGGATGCGAGCTGTATGTCACGCTGGAGCCGTGCGCGATGTGCGCCGGTGCAATAGTGCTCGCGCGGCTGGACAGGGTCGTCTACGGCGCTGCCGATGAAAAAGCGGGCGCATGCGGGACTGTGCTCAACGTCGTCGCCGAAAAAGCGCTGAACCACCGCCCGGCGGTAACGCCCGGCGTCCTAGGCGACGAGTGCGCTGATATATTGAAGCGTTTTTTTGCAAAACTGCGCTCGGACGCGAAGAAAACTTGACGGGCGTACATAGACGGGTGAGCGCAGACGGACAAGTGCAGATGCGTGGGCGCAGACGGGTGAGCACAGACGAGCGAACGTGGACGCGTGAGCGCAGACGGGCGAGCGCAGACTGACGAGCGCATTCGCGTGGGCGCATCCATATAATACGCGGGCAGCAAAAATCGGAGTGAGAGGATTTGAACCTCCGGCTTCTGCGTCCCGAACGCAGCGCTCTACCAAGCTGAGCCACACCCCGATACAGACTTAATTGTAATTTGGGCAGGTTAAAATGTCAACAGAAAATTTCAAGGTCGATCTCCCGGAAGAATTGCTGCTGCAGGTCGCAAAGCCGGCGCGCTACACAGGCAACGAATGGAACGCCGTACACAAACACGAAGCTGCGCCTGGCGCGGCGCTCACGCGGTTCGCATTCTGCTTCCCGGACATATACGAAGTCGGCATGTCGCACGTTGGGCTGCGCATACTGTATGACATCATCAACGGGCGGGGCGACGCTTCCTGTGAAAGGGTGTTCGCGCCGTGGACCGACATGGAGCGCCTCATGCGGGAGCGTGGCATACCGCTGTTCGCACTGGAGAGCCGGGACGCGCTCGCCGCGTTTGATTTTATTGGGTTTACGTTGCAATACGAGCTGAGCTACACGAACGTTTTGAACATGCTTGATCTGTCCGGCATACCGCCGGTAGCAGAGGAGCGCGGCGACAGGTGGCCTGTCGTGCTGGCCGGCGGGCCCTGCGTATGCAATCCGGCTCCGATGTCGAAGTTTATTGATTTATTCGTCGCCGGTGAGGGCGAAGAGGTCATATGCGAGATTTTGGATCTGTATGGCAAGATGAAAATCGATTCGAAAGATATATCAAAACGGGATTTTTTGCATGAAGCGTCTAAAATCGGCGGTGTATATGTTCCGATCTTCCCGCCGGGGCGCGGGCATACAGTAAAGAAGCGCATCGTCAAGGACTTCAACGCGGCGCCATTCCCGGAGCGCGGGCTGACGCCCAATACGGAAATCATACACGACCGGATCATCTTGGAACTGTTTCGCGGCTGCATCCGGGGCTGCCGCTTCTGCCAGGCCGGTTATACATACCGCCCCGTGCGGGAGAGGGACCCACAAAGGCTGATCGCACAGGCGACCGCGTTGGTCTGTTCAACAGGCTATGACGAAATTTCGCTGTCGTCCTTGAGCACAAGCGACTACACACAGCTCGACGAATTGACGGCAAGCCTCGCCCCGCAAATGGACGAAAAGCATGTGAACCTCTCGTTGCCATCCCTCCGCGCCGATTCGTTTACGACGGACCTGGCCGGCAGCGCCTCCGCCATACGCAAGAGCGGCCTGACGTTCGCGCCCGAAGCGGGGACGCAGCGCCTCCGCGACGCCATCAACAAAGGCGTGACCGAAGAGGACATGCTCCGGACTGCTGCGCTCGCATTTAACGCGGGCTGGGGCAGCGTCAAATTGTACTTTATGATTGGGCTCCCCACGGAAACAATGGAGGATTTGGACGGGATCGCCGATTTAGTGCGAAAAATCGTAGCGCTGTACAGGCAGGCGCCCAGGGAGAGGCGGGCGCGGGACCTGCACATAAACGTCAGCGCGGCGTCCTTTGTGCCAAAGCCCTTCACGCCGTTCCAATGGGAGGCGCAGGACGATGTCGACACATTGATTAATAAACAGAACTACTTAAAAAACGCGCTCAAGATGAAATATGTTAAGTTCAATTGGCACGAGGCCCGCGAAAGCGCCCTGGAAGCGGCCATCGCAAGGGGTGGGCGGGACGTTGGCGAGGCGCTGTATCTAGCCTGGAGGGGGGGCGCGAAACTCGACGGCTGGAGCGAGCATTTCCGCTACGACGTGTGGGCGGATGCGTTCGACGCGGCGGGCTTGTCGCTGGCCGGATGCGCGGGCAGGCGCATTGGCCTTGACGAACAGCTGCCTTGGGATATAATGGACTACGGAATTGACAAAGGGTTTTTAATTGCCGAAAGGGAGCGCGCCTATGCCAACAGCTTGACCGCGAACTGCCGCGACGGCTGCGCGGTGTGCGGCGTCGCGCAAGCGTTCGGCTGCGAGTTGAGCGCATGCTAGGCAGATGGTGCGGCGACTGGCAGGTTAACAAGGTATATTATGTATCTGAGGCTGGAGTTCTCGCGCGGCAGGGAAATGATGTACCTGTCCCATTTGGATCTGATGCGGACATTCGGGAGGGCGATTAGGCGCGCCGGGATACCGATTTGCTACACGTCGGGTTTCAACCCCCATGCGCAAATGGTATTTGGCCTCCCGCTCCAGGTCGGCGTCACCGGCGCGGCCGAGTATCTGGATATTAACATCGACGGGGGCGCCGAAAGCGGCGGCATAAACGTTAGTGGTGGCATGGACATAGGCGGCGGTATAGATGCAAGCGGCGGCATAAACGTTAGCGGCGGCATGGACGCAGGAGAAGCCATGCACAGGCTCAACAAAAAACTGCCTGCGGGGCTTCATGTCAGCGCTGCGCGCGAAAAAAGGTCAAAAGAGAACGTCATGTCCATCATTACCCATGCCACGTACGAAATGCGCATCGGCCGCAGGGATGCAGGCGCGTGCCTGGAAAAGGCGGTCGCGGATTTTTTGATGCCGGGGCCGCGTATCGTCAATACTTACAAAGCCCCCGCCGCAGGAAAAGGCGATGGCAGACGCGCAAACGCTGGCGATGGCGTAAGCGCTGGCGTTGGCGTAGGCACTGGCGATGGCGCTGTCGCTGTCGGGCGCTCCACCGCCGGCAAACCGGTTAAAACGATGGACATCGCCCCGCTCGTCCGTTCCATCGAGGCGAGGGGGGACACGCTCGCGATGACTGTCACCGCCGGCAGCGTCAACAATGTGAAGCCCGACTTGGTGCTGGAAGCGCTAAATGCCATCCATCCCGGCGGCTTCGTGCGCTTGTCGCTGCACCGCGCGGCGCTCCTGACTGAGCGCGGGGGCATACTGCGCTCGCCGATCGACGGCATATTTTGTTATCACGATGGGGCGTGATTTTTTTATATGGCTAAAGATATTTTAGTCAGCGCGAAGGATAAAAAAGATGCGGGCAGCAGCGCGGAGCGGGCCCTCAGGATGGCTATCGTCTCCGATGGCGAGCTGCTGGACTACGCTGTTAATGAACCCGGCGCCATAAGCTGCGTCGGAAATATCTACAAAGGGTCTGTCACGATTATTTACCCCGGGACCCAAAGCTGTTTTGTGAATATCGGCCATGAAAGGAACGCGATACTATATGCCGATGACATAGCGCCGATCGCAGGGTCGCGCGCCAGGCGGCCGATCGAGACGATGGTCAGGGCGGGGCAAAAAATTGTCGTACAGGTTCTGCGGGACGCATCTGACGACAAAGGGGCGCATGTCACGACCAAGCTTGCGATGCCGGGGAAATATGCCGTTTTGTTGCCCGGCGCGCCGCAATGCGCCGTTTCGCGCAGGATTACCGATCAACGCGAGGCCATGAGGTTGCGCGGGATCGCACAGAGGCTCATGCCGGCAAACGACGGGTTGATTATCAGGACCGAGGCGGCGGGCGCCGATGAGGACAGGATAGCGGCCGACGTGGCATCTTTGGTAGAGCGTCGCCTGAGGATGCGGATCAGGGAGGCGGGCGATGCGCTGCCCGACTGCATACACACGGAGACGGACTTCTGCCGGGAAATTCTGTTCCGGGCGCTGGAGGAGGACATTTCAAGGGTCATCATCGATGACAGAGCGACATACAGCGAGCTGTTGAACAGGGCGTCGGCTCACTATATGGAAATGGCGCATAAAATTAACCATTACCGCGAGCCATGGCCGCTATTCGCGTTCCATGGCGTGCAGGGGGACGTCGACAACCTGCATTCGCGCAAGGTTTGGCTCAAGTGCGGCGCGTATATTGTCATCGACCGCACCGAGGCCATGACAGTGATAGACGTGAACACGGGCAAATACAATGGCACGGACCGCCGTGAAACATTCCTGCGCGTCAATGTCGAGGCCGTATTAGAATCCGCGAGGCAACTGCGGCTCCGCGACATCGGCGGCATAATAGTCATCGATCTATTGAAGATGGACAGCCAGGCGGATCAGCGGGCTGTAGCCGACGCGCTGAACTCGGAACTAAAAAAAGACAGGCAAAAGACGGCGGCGGTCGGCTTTACGCGGCTCGGGCTGCTGGAAATGACCAGAAAGAAGGCCAGGGCGGCCGCATGGCGCACCGGGCCCGGCTATGATATTGGCGAATATATTTAAACGAATATTTAGACGAATATACTAAGCGAATATATTTAGCGAATATATTTAGGCGAATATATTTAGACGAATATATATAAGCGAATATATAATGCGATTATATTTAACGGTAGGCATGCGATAATGGGAATGCTCGACGCAAAAGCAGTGCGCAGGGAGATTGCGCGGTACTCCGCGCTGCCGGTCATATTCGATGGCTTTCACGAGGCAAAGGGGCTTGGCGACGACTCCTTCGGGCTTGTATGCGTCGAAAAGCTCCCCGCAGACATAATACGGGGGTACTCCCCGTCGTATAACTTCACAATCAAGGCCCGGGGCATAAGGGTGGGCGCAGTTTCGCTGCGCGTCGGGTATACGAGGAGCCTCTTCTATTCGGGGCAGATTGGGTATGCCGTCGACGCGCCGTTCAGGGGGCAGGGCTATGCGGGCAGGGCTTGCCGCCTCATGACCCCGCTGATGCGCGCCCACGGCATGACCAAAGTCCTGATAACAAACAACCCCGACAACATCGCGTCGCGCAGGGTGTGCGAAAAGCTCGGCGCCAGGCTGCTCTGCGTAGCCAAGATCCCGCGCACCCATGAACTGTACAGGGCTGGCGACCGCTACAAAAATATTTTCGAGTGGGACATCGAGCAATGCGGCTGCGGGCCCACCCACGAGCCAACTCACGAGTTCGCCCGCGTGCCTAACATCTAGCCCACTAAATGTTAGCGTTTAATTTTATTCTGTTATTATCAATCTATATTCCGAAGACATGTCCCCGGCCGATATTACTAATTTTAGCTCAGAAAATTTTGCGCCGCAACCACTCGCGCCGCCCAAGCCGCTAACGCTACCAGCACCCGCCGCACCGCCTTCACCTGCCGCGGCGCCCAAACCGCTAACGCCGCCCGCATCCGCCGCGTCAACCGCCAGCCGGTGGCGCAGCGTCGGCCCCGCCGCATTGCCGTTCGCAGGCGCGCCGTCATGTTCCCACCGCAGCAGAAAATGCCGCTCGCCGCCGTATTCCAGGTAAACATCAGCCGCGCCCGGCCCAATCGGCGCCTGCCCGTCGTTCAGCAGCCACAGGGCTGCCGTGAATTCCTCGCCCGGCCTCCAGGCGAACTTCGGTATCGCCGCGCTGGCGAGCCGGCTCCTGCATGCCTCCGCGACGGCGTAATACGCGGGCTTCGGCGACGCAGGGTAGTTTAGCAGCGAGTTGTTGGCAATCGTGGGCCACGGCTCGTTATAGCACCAGTTCAGCGCCATCGAGCAGTACGGCTTCTGCCGCCGGGCCTCCTCGTAGATGCATTTATAGCCCTCGCACTGCAGCCACTGGCTCCATTCGATCAACTGCTTGAGCGACGCAGGCTCGCCGAGGTAGCGGCGCAGCGTCCCGATGCTGCACCATGTGTCATCCGCGCCGTCCCATGCTCCGAACGCGTGGTGCGCCACTGTGGCTTCGTTTTTCTCCATAGGGAACAGCATGTCGCGGGGCGCCGCCCACAGGCAGGTATCGAGATTTGAGATCGAGGGTACCCCAAATTCCGTATAGGCGGTGTGGCGCGCCTCCGCCATGGCCTTGTACACCTCGCGCCCGTCCGGGTAGACGAACAGATAGCATCCATGCGCCATGCCCGAAATGGGCGAGGTGGGCAGGTAGGGCTTGCCGTGGTCGAGCTCGTAGCAGAGCTTATCGAGCAGGCGCAGCGGGAGCGACTGGTCGGTCATCATCGACCAGTTGTTGAACAGCTCGTTGCCGCCGCACCATATCACATGGCACGCGTGCTTGCGCAGCCGCTTGATGATCGCCGTCGCCTCGGATTCCAGCGTAGAGAGGTACTGCTGGGTGTCCGGGTACCGGTTGCACGCCAGCGGGAACTCCTGCCAGACCATCAGCCCGAATGAATCGCACATATCAAAGAAACTGTCTTTATTAACGATCCCGCCGCCCCACACGCGAAGGAGGTTGAAATGGGCCGCCTGGGCGCGTTCCAGAAGGGGGCGGTAGGTTTCGGCGCTTATCGCCCCTGGAAAGATTTCCGGGTTGACCCAGTTGGTACCTTTAGCGAAAATGGGTACATTGTTGAGCGTCAGGGTTATCGGCGCGTGGCTCCTGGACTTCGGGAAATCCGCTGGTTCCGACCAGGCTCCGGGGTTCATCTCCAGCGAGACCTTGCGGAACCCTACGCGCCCATTCGCCGCGTCCTTGGCGGCGCCGCCCCGTTCGAGCAGCAGCTCCCATTCGTACAGCGCGGGGGCGCCATATCCGTTGCACCACCACAGCTTTACGTCGGTCAGTATCAGCGGCGTGCCCAAATCGGTAGATTCCAACGCGATCGCCCCGTCCGGCGAGCGCAGGCGGAAGCGCAGCAGCGGGCGATCGCCGGGCGGGGCCGCCGCCGCAGCCGAGTCCGTAGTGTCAGAGGCGTCGCCAATTTTTGCGTCTACCGTTATGGACGCGCACTTCAAATCGCCGCTCAGCTCATACCGGACCTCCGCGTGCAAAATCCTCTCCTTTTTGACGACGCACAGCGAGGCTTCGTCCCAGATGCCCGAAGGCACGAGCCTGGGATGCCAGTCCCAGCCGTAGCTGACAGCCGGCTTACAACTGCTGGACGCCTCCTCGCGGCTGTCGGGCGCCCTGTCCGGGTTCTTGGGGATAGGGTAGACGACGATGGACAGCTCGCCGCCGTCGGCTGCGGCCCGGCTTATGTCCAGCTCGAACGGGCGGAACATGCCCTCATACGCGTATATGATTTCGCCGTCTAAATAAACCTCGTATTTATAGTCGATCCCCCTGCACTTGAAAATTAGCTGCTCGTCCGCGCCGAGCGTCGTTTTTGGCAGATCGGCCCTATATATCCAAAAACAATCCTCCATCCAGCGGTACTGCAGGTAATTTACGCCAATGTTCCAGTCGGGCATGTCCGTCGCCCGGGCCCAGTCTATTTGCGCCGCGCCCGGCACGGCTGCCGGGACAAACTCTACCGGCTCGGCGTCGCCGCGCCCCGCGTGCCCGACTCTCCACTTCAATGGGATCATTTGTATGTTAAACGCCATCCCTCTTTTTTCCTCCATTTTCCTCCATTATTCTCTATTTCCCTCTATTCGCCTCCAACAAAAACTGTTTGTTCATTTTATGACTGTTCGTTTATAAAATAACCATTCGTTCATGACCTTTTTTTGATTATACATACTAAAAACGGCGCATGTCAAAAAAATTGACAGGGTTGCAAATGGAAATATATACTAGATGTACTAACCGCCATGAGCCAACTACGCACAAATTTTACGTGAAAATGCATGGCGGTCGTGGCTTTTTGTGGTGCGTGGAGGAAAGCACACCCTGCATTTACAATATTCCCGCAATAAAAATGGAGGAATCGCTTGCGATGAAACAGTTTACGAATTTTTCATTTCACATGTATACCGAAATCGTGTTCGGAAAGGGCACTCAAACACAGGTGGCGGACTTGGTGAAGAAGCACGGGGGCCAAAAGGTGCTGCTCGTGTACGGGGGCGGCTCAATCAAGAAGTCCGGTCTGCACGGCGCCGTCACGAAGTCGCTCAATGAGGGCGGGGTCCCGTTCATTGAAATGGGCGGAGTCCAGCCCAACCCGCTACGCTCGCTTGTTGATAAGGGCTACAAGCTCGCGCTGGCTGAAGGCGTCGACTTTATGCTGGGCGTCGGCGGCGGCAGCTCCATAGATACCGCGAAGGGCATCGCGCTGGCGCTTGCGAACGGCGGTGACTACTGGCAGTTCTATAACGGGACGCCCGCCGAAAAGATGGCGCCGGTCGGCGTCATACACACTATAGCCGCCGCCGGCAGCGAGACCAGTCGCTCCAGCGTGCTGGTCGACGACGCGACGCGCCAGAAAAAGGGCTTCATGTGGGCGCCCTGCCGGCCCGTGTTCGCTATCATGAACCCGGAGCTCACATACACGGTGCCAAAGTATCAGACGGGCGCAGGCGCGGCGGACGTGATGGCGCATACGGTCAGCCGCTACTTCACCTCGGCTGCGAGCCACCTCGGCGACGAGTACGCCGAGGGGACGATGCGCACCGTCGTCAAATACGGGCCGGTCGCCGTGGAGCGCCCCGACGACTATGAGGCGCGCGCGGAGCTCATGCTCGCCGGATCGTTCAGCCACAACGACGTCACCGGCATTGGCCGCGACGGTGCGAGGGGCGGGGAGCACGGGCTTGAGTCCCAGCTCAGCGGTTATTACGATACCGCTCACGGTGCGGGGCTCTCCGTCGTCATGCCCGCGTGGCTGCAGTATATCGCGGACAACGGCGACGCCGATCAGGTCGCCAGAGTGGCGCGTTTCGGCGCCAAGGTGTTTGGCGCGGACCCGGACTTTGCGGACGTCAAGGCGACTGCGGACGAGGGGCTCGTCCGCTTCCGCGCGTGGCTCCGTTCCATCGGCATGCCCCTCACGCTCCGGGAGCTCGGCGTCCCCAAGTCCGATCTAGAAGCCGTCGTAGGGCGCTGCATGGACAACTGGGGCGGCGGCCCGGTGCCGGGGTTCATGCCGCTCGGGGAGGATGCGGTCAGAACAATCTTCGCATCCGTAGTTGAGTAGCGAAGATTGCTCGCATCTTCGCGTCTGTGATCGAATAGCTATAATAATCTCATGTTACGTAAAGGGTTGAATTTATGATCCATGATTTTATCTCACCGTTCAAAAAAACGATATCCGGCCATACCGAGCTTCGGATACAGAAGAACACGGACAGGATGGTCGGGCTGGTGTCGGGCAACATCACGCAGAACGCCTCGTCGGAGGTGACCGGGATGAGCGCGCGCGTTTTTGATCGCGGGTATTGGGGCTTCGCCTCCTCCGCCGACTGCGACGAGGGCAAGGTGGCGGACGTTATCGACGCCGCGCGGCGCAACGCCGCGTTCCTCTCGTCAAAGCTGGGGGAGAGCCAGCCGCCGCTGCCGCCGCTGCCTGCGGAGCGTCGCGAAACAAAAGCCAAAGAAAACGATTCCAAGCAAAAGGTGCTGATCGATTTCGCCCGCGCGATAGACGACTATGTCGCCCGCTCGTACCCGGGGCTCACGGCGCGGAGGGTCATCACCGGCGGGGACGCGATCGAGAAGCACATCGTGTCGAGCGACGGGGCGGACGGCTATGCCCTGGTCCCGCGCGCGCGCGTCTACTGCGACATGAGCGCGAAGGCGGACGACGGGACGGTCATAGAGTACGGCGACTATCTGGGCGAGGGCGCAGGCTATTTCGCCGACCTTTTTGATCTGCCCGAGTCCCTGGACGGAAAGATCGACGCCATATATGAAATCCTGATGCGCAAGCGCGAAGGCGCGTATGCGGCGGCGGGCGCCCGCGACGTTGTGCTCGACTCGAACCTGGCCGGCATTCTCGCCCATGAGGCCATCGGGCACACGACCGAAGCGGACCTGGTTATCGGGGGCAGCGTGGCGGCCTCATACTTGGGCAGGCAGGCGGCGAGCGAAATGGTGACGATGGTCGATTTCGCGCATACCGCGCTGGGCGAGGATGCGCCGCAGCCTATTTTCGTCGACGACGAGGGCACGCTGGCGCGCGATGTGACATTAATAGAAGATGGTATATTGAAAACCTACATGCATAACCGCGAGACAGCGCGCCGCTTCGGCCACGAGCCGACGGGGAACGCCAGGGCCTTCCTGTACTCCGACGAGCCGCTCATTCGCATGCGCAATACGGCGATCCTGCCGGGCGCGCACAAGCTCGACGAGATGATAGCATCCATAGAAGACGGCTATTACCTCACGAAAACGGGGAACGGACAGGCGGATCTCACCAGCGAATTCATGTTCAGCGTAAATATGGGCTACGAGATCAAAAAGGGCAAGCTCGGGCGCGCCATCCGCGACACCACGATATCGGGGGTCGCGTTCGATCTGCTCCGCACGGTGACCATGCTCTCCGACGAAATGACATGGTCGTCGAGCGGCATGTGCGGGAAGAAGCAGCGCATGCCCGTCGGCATGGGCGGCCCCGCCGTGAAATGCCGCGTCAACATGGGCGGCCGCTAGTAGGGGCGAATGCCATTCGCCCGCAGCATTATAGCGTTGCCCATGTAAGGGCGAATGTTATTTACCCGCAGCATTAAGCGATTACCCTTGTAGGGGCGAATGCCATTCGCCCGCGTTTTTCCGACAAATAAATATCCAACACCAACACTTACGAGGTAATGAACATGGCAGTTTATATAAAAACAGAGTTAAACGACATAGCGGCGTTCGCGTTTGACGCATTGGGCGCCCTGGGCGCCGACGATGCGGAAATCGGGGCGTCGCGCGGCGGGATGGACGAGTTCAACATAGAGGCAGGAAAATTCACGCTGCTCCGCACGTCATTCAGTTCGTCGTTTACCGCGCGGGTCCTGGTGGGCGGGCGAAAAGGCGTCGCAGCCGTCAACAGCCTGGACAGGGAAGCGGTCAGGAAAGCGCTGGAACAGGCCGCCGACTCCGCGAATTCGTCGGCGCCGGACGATGCGGAGTACATCGCAGAGGGCATAGGCGAGCATTCGTTTAAACTGGGCGCGGGGCCGCGCGACCTCGACGGGATATACGGGCGCCTTTCCGAGTTCCTTAAGGGCTGCGGCGAGCGCTTCCCCAAAATCGAGCCTTACCAAATAATATCGAGCTACAACTCCGGGACCGCAATGTACGCGAATACGAACGGCACGCGCGCGTTCACCGAGTCCGCATCATACAGGAACGGGGTCACGATATGCGCGCGCGACGGCGAGCGGGTATCGTCGATGAACGGCTTCGGTTTCACGGCGGACGGGCTGGGCGCGCCTTTTTTGGACAACGCGGAGGTTGTGAGGCTGCTTGCAGAAACGGAGCGCCAGATAGACGCCGCGCCGTTTGACGGCAAGTTTGTCGGGACGCTGCTGCTGTCGCCGGACTGTTTTGCGGAATTGATGTATTCCATTATCAGCAGTTGCGTGGCGGACACGCCGCTCATTGCCGGCAGCAGCCCATGGAAGGACCGGCTGGGCGAAGCCGTGGCGGACAAGCGGCTGAACATAGCGCTTGACCCGCTCGATCCGCGCGTGGTCTGCGGCGCGCGGCTGACGGGCGACGGCCACCTGACGCGGCGGCAGGACATCGTCCGGGGCGGCGTCCTGGAGGGCTGGGCGCTGTCGCAGTACGGGGCGAAGAAGACCGGGCTTGCGCGGGCGGGCAACGTGTCGGGCAACCTGGTCATCGGGACGGGCGACAAAACGTTCGACGAGCTGGTCGCCGGCATAGAGAACGGTCTTTTGATGAACCGCTTTTCCGGTGGCGTGCCGTCGCGTAACGGGGACTTCTCGGGCGTCGCGAAAAACAGCTTCTTAATAAAGGACGGGCGGCTGACGGACGCCGTCAGCGAGACGATTGTGTCAGGCAACCTGCTCGATATGATAAAAGACATTGCGGGGATCGGCCGTGACGCCATATGCGACGGCAGCGGCGCCGTCCCGTTCGCGGCCTTCAACGGGATTACGGTTTCGGGGAAGTAGCAAGCTGTCTAAAATATTTGCGGGCGATGATAGTGTCCCTGTCGACTTGGGCTTTGACTGCATCGACGCCGTCAAACTTCATCGTGTCGCGGATATACATGTGTAGCTCAGTGTTTATCTGCCGGCCATACAGATCGCCGGTAAAATCCAATAGATGGGTCTCTATCGTAATTTCGCCGGACGCGTCGACGGACGGCTTTGTGCCAATGTGCGTCAGCCCGAAGTAGCTTTCGTCTTCGCCGATCCATGTGACGGACGCGTAAACGCCGTGTGCGGGTATATACTTGCGTGGGTGCGTTTTCAAATTGGCGGTCGGCATGTTTGAGCGGCGGCCGAGCGCCCTTCCGCGCGTCACTGTGCCGCTGAGCGCGTAGGGTCGCCCGAGCATCGCATTGGCCCTGCTTATATTTTTGTCGCTGAGCGCTTTTTTTATCGCTGTAGCGCTGACGATGCCGCCGCGAAATGCGCCTTTCTCGCCGCGAAAGGTGCCTTCCTTGCCGCCTAAGGCGCTGACGATGCCATCGTCATAGGCGCATCTTTCTGCGACTTTTTGCTCGTTTACTGTTAACAGTTTATATCCGTATGTGCCCGCCAGCTCGCGCAATATACGTATAGTGCCCGCGCCGTCTTTGCCGAACTTGCAATTTTCGCACGCTACGACAATATTGGCCCGAAGCTTGTCG
>Ga0099364_10001052_pt1 | contig 46250 bp, 23 predicted proteins | sample TergutTh196P3_FD_73070 | JGI IMG/M metagenome (GOLD analysis project Ga0099364, IMG submission 73070) | Microcerotermes parvus P3 segment gut microbial communities from Pointe-Noire, Republic of the Congo - Th196 P3 | ecosystem: Host-associated > Arthropoda: Insects > Digestive system > Gut ...
AAAAAACAAACCAACAACCTTTCCCCCCCCCCCCCCCCCCCCCGAACACCGCTAAGGCAAAATACCTAACTCTTTCTTTCTACAAAAAGACATCTCTAAAGAAAACATATTTTTATGTTTGCTGTAGAGGTGTCTTTTTTTTATCAAATAAAAACCAAAAGAAAATGAATAGAGGTAAAAATGTGCGATTTTGATAAACTTCAAAAAGAGACAAACAAAGTGTTATGTAGTAACTTAAAAAGATTAAGCATAATTATACTGTATATTTTTATTTTTTTACCTATCATAGCACAAAACCAGCCACATAGGGTCATTCATCTTGTTTATGACGATTCAGGAAGTATGATTTTAAATGAAAGAATCTCTGGCATATATTATGAAAGATGGGCTTACGCTAGATATGCTATGGAAGTTTTTGCCGCAAAACTTGAAGATAACGACATTATGCGGATATATTACATGGAAGACTTTCTGCCAAGAGAGGGAAGAGATTTTGTTAGGCACACGAATCTTACACAAATTTCAGGTAACGATGTAATTGATATTAGAACATATAATTTCTTGGAACATTTAAGAAAAACCATTACAGACACCGGAGAATCTTCAACTATAAGAGGTACGCAAGATAGACTTTCAAGAGTACAAACTGTTCATAATAAAGTAACATATTCTATTGCAACACCTTTTGACCCTGTTCTAAGAGCTTATGTTGACCTTAGTAATCAGAGTGCAGATCAAAAATGGTTGATTGTTTTTACAGATGGAGAATTTAATAGAATAGATAATACATGGTTTAACGAAACAGAATTTCAGATTAATACTGCTAGATTTTATTCTGATTTCAAGCATCATGATAACGATATTAAAATTGTTCATTTTGCCATGGGCTCTGAAGCAGCAATGATAAATCAAGATATCGAAAGACATATTTATGCACATCATGCAAGAAACGATAATGATATTTTACGCGAAGTTATTAATGTTACAAACAGAGTTTTTAACAGAAATAGTCTGCCTTTTAACAATGTTAGCGCTAGAACCTTTAATTTTGATGTACCTCTAAAAAATCTAATTATTTTCGCTCAAAGTAACACCGTTAGAATTAATTCGGTATCGAATTTAGCAGGTGATGTGGTTATTTCACCTATTGGTTTTCAAACAAATGTTGGATATAACCCAAGATATTTTCCTAATGATGGAAGAGAAAGACAACCAAGACTTCAAGAAAGTAACAGAAGAAATATAAAATTCCCCACACTTTCGGGTATCATTGCTTGGTTTCCTGCTATCCCTGAAGGTGAATATGTTCTGAACATTGATGGTGCTGAAGGGGTGCAAGTTGATATATACTATACACCTGATGTAAACCTAGATTTTAGAATTGATAAAAGAAAAAATTCTAAATGGATTGAACTTACTGATAAAGAACTAAGCAAAAGTCTACCACAAGATACATATAGAATTAGATACGGGTTAGTTCCTGCTGGAAAAGAAAGTGAAATTATTCAAGATTTTAGATCAGAATTATTAGGCGTACCTACTTACAAAGTTACAAAAGATACACTTGATATTGATGTCGCTTCCGGAGATATTCTTGAACTTAATTTAGGAGAATATGACCTCATTTTTTTAGCCTCATTCCTCGATGTGAACTTTATTGAAGAGGTTGTTCCTTTAAATATTAGGAAAAAACATGTAGGGGATTGGGTTAGCAAGCATAGTAATTGGTTTAAAGTTCTAACTGTTATTTTGTTGCTTATTATCGCTTTAAGGGTGTATAAATACTTGTATGGGAATAATAAAAAGTTTCCGGATAGTTTTTATAATAATCCAAAGAGAAAAAAGTACGGAAAAGACTTCGAAATCAAAGTTGACAATAAAAACAAATATGGTGGAAAGTTCATGCCGATTTATAAAACCTACGGAAAGATGCTAACAAACGAAGAAGGATACATTACTATTACAGTCGGCAAAGTTTTTACAGACTTACATGTTATGGCAACCGGAAAAAACAGAATGAAAATAATAAATTACCCTGATTACCTAAGAGCAGATGGTACTAACAAAACTAGAGAAATCGGTGTTGATAATTTTTTCATCATTATTGATGGAAGTAATAAAACAATACGAGATATAAAAGATAACGATATAGATTGCAACTCTGTTTTCCAGATTGTCTACAATGACGGCAATAACACACAACGTTGCAGAGTATATTAAATATACGGAGGATAAAAAATATGCAAAACAGAACATTACTAGTTGGACTAGGCGGAATAGGTTCTACGATTGTTAGCAAGATTGCTCGGAAAATAAACGATCATGGAACACAAGACAAAATAGAGTTTGTTACAATTGATACTAGCCAAGAAGATATTGATGATACTAAAAAAAATAATAATAAACTAGATAATGTAAAGGTATCTACAATTACTACATCATCAGAATTGAAGGTTAAAGATATTTTAGCCAGGATTAGTCATGATCGATTTAAAAAAGAATTACAGTTTCCACAAAATACATGTCTTTTGACTAAAGACATGAAAAATGGAGCAGGACAAATAAGATGTCTTTCATATCTTGCATTAATCGATACAATGAAAAACCAATCTAATGAGTTCAAAAAACTAAAAAATGCCTTTGACAAATTACATCTTGATAAGGCAGGGTCAATTAGTGTTTATATTATAAGCAGTATATGTGGTGGAACAGGTTCCGGAATAATACTTCCTATTGCATTATACTTGCGTGATTATATGGACAATATCCCTGAATTGAGAACCTGTAAGATTAATGGTTTTTTTATTTTGCCAGAAGTGCCTAAGAAACACCCAAAAGTAAAAACGTCAACACAAATTAAAAATATTGAAGTTAATGCATACGCAACTTTAAAAGAAATCAATGCGTTTATAGAGAATACAACAACAGGTTTAGACAAAAAATATATAGACAAAATTAAGTTATTTTTACCCAATATAGACGCAAGCGGTATGAAACAATATACCAAACCACTAAGACCTTTTGACAGATGTTATATGTATGATGGAGAAAAAATAGATAACAGTCCTTTGGGGGATTACGAAACATGTGTTGAACATGCTACTGAATGTCTTTATAACAGAATTATAGGTCCATTGAACAGAAATTTAAATACATATGAAGTTAATGAAACAATTAACTGTATACATAGAAATTGTTATGCTGGAATTGGATCATCTCAAATTATATACCCAAAAGATCATGTTATAGAATATATAGCAGCCAACTGGGCAAAAACTGCGTTTGAAACAAATTGGCAACAATTTGATGTTGATTACGTTAATGAAACAAGTAAAAAAGATGTTTTGAAAACAGATACACTAAGAGGTGATCTTTATATAAAATCAGTACTTCGTGCAGAAAAACAAGGCAATAAATTCGCTGAAGAAATTGTAAAAGTTACAAATACAACCAATGCAGATAGCGGATTAAAAACAACAAAATTTGAAGAATACATTAATGCTATATGTAATAAAACAATTTCTTCAGTAGCAGAAGATTTAGATGGGAATAAACCAACTATAGATGGCAAAGCTCAGATGAAAGGAATTGTAGAAACGCTTATAAATCTAAAAAATAAAAAAGATTTAGAGCTTTTATTATCAGAGTTAGTGAAAAAATTCAAACCTGCCTTAGATTACGGAGTTAACGCAAAAAATAATATCGATACACTCGGTAAAGATATTGCTGATATATTGTTCAAAGGGGATGAAATAAAAATAACTAATGAAAAATTAGAATTTCATATCATGGATGAACACAATAAAGACATTTACATTCATCCCAATGCTATCAGGTACTTTATCTACCAATCGTTGGCTATGATAAAGGACAAAAAACAGTATTACGAAGGCATTGCAGATGATGCAGAAAACGATGCAAGACTAAATAAAAAGTATCCTTTGTCTGATATCATTGAAACTGAATACGAAGAATCTCCTGAGGATTTTCATAACAAAGTGAAATCAGGTTTTCTCAGAAGAATTAATGAAGAAGAAATATTGAAATGCGTAGGTCGGTTTCAGGTTTTCGAAGAAAAGGTTTACCAATATATTGAAAATAAATGTGTTGTAGCTGTTTTAGATAGAGCCGAAAAATATCTAAGAAAACTCTCAGAAAGCTTTGGTGATTTTTATGACTCTTTAAATGAAATAAATGTACACATAGACCAAGTTGTAAATGAATTAAAAGAAAAAGATGATTATACAAACAAAGACGGTAGCACTATACACTATGTATGTGCTTCAAGAGAATTTCTGGTCTCTCTATTAAAAGAAAAACAATTTCCCGGCGATAGTATTAAACTACCCGGTTCTATTACAAAAAACATATATGACAAGGTTAAGTCATTGTCATTGATTGTGATAGAAGATAAAGCGAAAAAAGAAGAATTAAGGAAATTTTTCAAAAGTGAAAAGCTTAAACAAGAAGTCTCACAAGCGTTTGTGGAATTAGTTAAGGAAGAGTGTAAAGGAGTCAATGTTGACATATATGACGCTATTTGCTTGCAAGAATCAATTTTAAATCCAAAAAACAACAAAGAAGCTGGTGTGAAAGATATAATACAAATTGGTCTCGGAAAGTCACAACCGATAATCAATTTTGACACATCATACCAAGAATATTATACTGTAGATAGGATGTGCTATATTAATAGCGAATTTGAATCTGTTTCTCAAAAATTTATTGACTTAGCACATGAAGATTTGACCATATTAGCTCCTGATGATGAAATTGAAAAAAATTGTGAAAAATTAATTTTCTTCCAATCATGTCAAAATATAGAACCTTTTGACCTGAAAAAAATTTCACCAGCACGTAAGACCAGCACAAACCAAACACCAGATGGTGTATATCTGGAAAATTATAAAGAATCTACACGTGTTGTTGATGAAGAAGGTACTTCAGTGACACCACATATTCTTGCACCTTGGCATAAAGACGTCGAAATGCCAATGATAGAGATCAAGGAAAGTACTGTAAGAGATAAAAAGATAACTGTTTTACAGCCTCTTATTCAAGGATTCATTTTCAAAATATTTTCATATGATTACGATGAAAAAGAGTATTCATGTAATCTAACTGTAAACGGTGTGGCAAAAAAGCAAATCTTATACTTTACCAATGGAAGAACATGTAAATCTTTGATAGATTTAATTGAACTACTAAAAAGCGATCCTGCACTCGTGAAAAGTATTGGAGTAGAAATTCAAAGCGAAATAAATACTCTAATGGCAGATAATGACAAATACATTATAGATTTGCTTAACTCATTTGAAATAAAAGAACTTTTTCCTAAACTTAAAAGAAGAGTACCGAGTGTTTTTGATATTGCTGCTACTTACAATCTCTATGCAGCAAACAGGCTATATGACGGTGATTTCCAATTTGAAATGATTAACGAATTACTTAGCTTTATCGCTACTGAGATTAGAGAAATAACAACGAATAGGGATTTCTGTGCTAAATATAAAGAAATTATCGATATGCAAATTGCAAGATTGAGAGTTAGTGGTAAGCAACATATGGATAAAACAGAAACAACAATGAAAAACTTTGTAGCAGACACTGAAGATATAATCACAAAATATACAAGACAACAGTGTCCTTCATATGTTTACTCAGAGCCGAAATCGTTTGATCCGGAGGAAGTTGAGTAAACCATCCAATTCTGTAGGGAACGCATTTATTCGTTCCTAGTTCGGATGTGTTCCATTCGGAATTAGGAACGAATAAATGCGTTCCATACAGGATTTGGGAAAACGAACGAATAAATGCGTACCGTACAGGAGTCATAATGTACACAATAGTTATATCTAATGCTGAAATGACAAATTTGTTTAATAAACACAAATATTTATTTTCTCCTTATATTAATAATGGTGAAATAGATAATATTATCTGGGATGAAAACGGTATTGATCTTAAAACATCATTACCGGATCTTCTACCTATTCTTGCTGGAAAAGAATCATGGCAGGCTTTAATACTTTTTGATGCTACTAACACCAAAGAGCCCGAGAACCCGTTTATGTTCACAGATTCATCATGTTTTTATAAAGAAGATCCAGAACCCCTTATAAAATTAACATATTTTTTAACAGGATTACCTACACCTATATTTACAGGATTGACACCCGTTCAAACAAAAAAACATTATGAAATGCTAGATTTGTTTCCATCCATGAAAGAGCCGCCAGAAAAAGTTTTAGTATTATTAATGCGCAAGAAATTATCAACAGACGGAACAACAATAGATATTAAGAGAATTAAAAAACATAAAACAGATGTGGTGATAGGTCAAAGTTACGGTTCAATTTGTCAATTTTTATACTTTAATGTACCCGATATAAATGATCATCATTATGAAGTTGAACTTTGTAAGTATTTCTCTACAGCCTTAACAGTTAGTTTAAATTTTGCAAAATTTAGCAGGCAACAAGACGCAGAAGTTGTATTTATTAATGAATTAGAAATTAGTAATAAAGAAATCAGCTCCACCTTCAATAATCAAATAACAAAGCTATTAAAAACAAAGAAATATATTAACGACGAGATTTCTGCAAGAAACAATGTCTCCCCCTCTGGAAAAGAAATTATTGATCCACCTACTTCAAAGCTTGGATCTTTGGACGAGGTTAATGAAAAAGTGATTACAGGCATCCGTTCCACCCTTCAAAACCTAATTAACCAAGAAGGCGACATAGTATTAACCGAAGAGCTTGAAAAAGAGATTGATAAAAAGATCATAGAAAACGAAGGTTCTATAACAAATAAGAAAATAGCGGTTCCTCCCGAAAAAGAAGGCAACCCTCCTTCACTTCCACCCAAAGAAGAAAAGCCAAAAGATTGGGAAACCGATATAAAACCGGAAGTAAAAGCCGGTTTAACAGACACAATGTACTACCCGGTCTTTTTAATATCAATCTGTTTCTTTCTTTTAATGATACATACCAAATTTGGTGTTATTAGTTTATTAAGTTCTATTTTATTTTTTTCCTTTATTTATATCACGATCAAGTTAAGAAATTGGTGGATTTTATGCAAAGAACATGATTATAATAAGCAGCTTAATAAATTAGAAAAAGCTATATCGGAAACCATTACACCTATATCGGCAGAGCAATCATCAAACAGAACAAAACCAGTATCTGTAGAAGACTATTTCAAATATGTATATAATTATATGTATTGGCAATCATTGAAAGTTCGTGCTAAACAATTCAAAGAAGTTAAACAGAAAGAGATAAGTTTTCTTAAAAATCAAGAGCAAATATTAGACAAAGAAATAGAAAAATATCTGAATATTGTCAAACTTTTCAATATCAAAATAGATACTAAAATGATAGCCTTGCCAGATTATCTCGGGGATATTGATTTTGACTTTGTTAAAGGTGTATCTGAAACAACATTAAACTTAGACCCATTACCCGCTAACAATGCTAATTTAATTACTAATAGCGGGGATAAATATAGGCAACCATATAAATTCATTTCTAAAATTGAGTTTAGACATGATGGTCCTTTATATTGACAAGGTAAAAAATTATGGAATTATTAACGAACATATTTACAAAAGAAAATATTGCGACATTTATTGTCTGTGCAATAATAATAGGTATACTAATAACGCTTTTCAGAATAATTAAATTTATTGTAAGAAAAGTAGCAGGCTTAACTTTGAAATTATTTTTTATAATTCTAGTTTTTGCAATTATTTATGGACTAAATAAAAATATACCAAATTTATTAATGAATTTTTTACTATGTTTAGTTTTTATTGGTTCACTTTACTATCTTGAAGGTAAGAAAATTAATCTGCCTAAAGAGAAGAGAAATTTACACTTTTTAATGCCTTGGTTTGCTTTTCTGTATAGTTTTATCTTAATTTTCTGTACAAACATAATTAAATCTATACTTTTAAAAATCTTCACATGGCTAGGTGCTTTTATTCCTGATTTTATAAAAGTAATAGTTATAAATATTACAACATGGATAAGCACAAAACTACCTTTTATTGGTGAAATTAACCTTGGAAAATATATCTATTATGCTTACTGCATTTCTATTGTATTGGGATTTTTATTAATAAAAATGCTTTTCATTAAGTGGTTGCCATCATTATATGAGAGCTACAAGAATTTCATTGATAGATTTAAATTTAAAGATGATAGCAAATTACAATATATTCTGAAAAACATTTACTACAATGAAAATGAAGAAACAGCTTATCTTAAAAAGAAATATGAAAACTCAGAGTTTTTGTTACAATGGATATACTATTGTGCATGGTTCTTCGCAGGTTTTACAATGATATTGGCACAGCTCTGGGCATCTAAAAAATTAATCCCTACTGCTTATTATCCTGTTTTTGTTCTACTTATATTAGGCGAAATATATTATTTCTTCTGCGGTATTAGAAAAACTGAAGATAAACCGGATCCTAAACCAAATGTTAAATTTAGATTTCATGCAGAAAATGAGTTCACTAAATGGTTTAATTTTAACAAATTATACTCTGAATTAAAAGAAACATATGAAAATAAAGATAAAAAAAATAACTATAGAATCTTAAAAACATATCCACTAGTAAGTGAAGGTGATATAAAAGGAAAAGAAGTAGATTTTTCAGACGACCCTATCTCAACTTATTTTAGAGAGTTAAGTGAAGATGGTGAAGATATTAATGATGTAATAGTAAAAGAAATTACAAAATTAATAAACGGGGAATCTGTATTAATTTCAACTCCATTTTACAGAGACCTAACTCCTTATTTAGTCTTGCCAATCATTAGATATTTAATGGCTTTTAAAAAAGTTCTAATTCTAGTTGGGCATGATAATTTGACTAAAGATATTAAAAAATGGATAACAGACGGTATAATAAATTATTATGGGCAAGAACAATATAAAAATTTATGGAAAACAGAGATCATTAAGGATGAAGTTTTAGATTGCGATATTGCTCTTATATCTATGTCAGATATATATATAAGTAATATTTTAAACAACATTGAATTTATTAATAAATTTGGTTTTGTTATTTTAATCGAGCCACATTCTATGATAGCTACAGGACAACTAGCTTTGCCATTAATCTCAGAAAGATTAAAAGCACAAAATAATGACATTGTCTATTGTGCAATTGATAAAAAATCAGATGGATTGTTTGATAGATTGAAATCAATTTTAAAAGTTGACCGTTTTTCTGTGTGTAATTCTATTATCAAATCTAAGTCAATTAATTGTTTTGTGATTAATTGGGCTACTGAAAATGGGACTTTAAAAAACATTACCGAATATTTAAATAAAGAACCTGCAAATCTTAGTGATGGTTTAATATTGTCTTTATTTGGATTAAAATATAAAGTGCCAAATACAACATTATGGATAAGCAACAATAGATTCCCAGTGAAAGACTGGAAAGATGAAATTAAAGGTTTAAGAGAACATACAAAAAAATATTTAGGTCACGAAGACGTTGTGAAATTAGACAAGGAACTTGAAGTAGCAACCAATTATTGGTGTCAAGAAAGAACAGGTGCCGCTTTTATTACGATAGAAGATGAATTGAATAGTTTATTTGAAACAGCTAGTTTATTTAACACACGAGCATTAAACACTTGTTTTATAAATATATTATGTGATAATTATCTATTAAGAGATTACATGGCAGATAATTCTCAAATGTTCATTTTAAATCCAAATATAATAGTAAGTCTTTCTCCTGAATTTACTAAAGATACAGACAGAAATATATTAATATGCTTAATTCTTAAAATGTTGTTTTCTGATATTGGAGAAGAAGAGCTTTCAAATGAATTACAGAAGATTAAATTTGAAACTGGCGATATTACAGAAGAAAAATATAAATCTATTTCTGACAATGTTATAGATAAGGATAATTTTGTTAAGTTTGAAATGTTGATTAGTTTATTCTGTGACATTCCTGAAATTATCCTAAAAGACCAACTAGAGATTAAAACAAATAATACATATAGAATTAAAGCAGGGTCGCAATTAGAAATATATGCAAATTCATGTTTGTATGCTCAATTGATTGTTGGCGGCAAAACAGATAATATTTATCTGTCACGTAAGTTAATATATCAAAAATATTTACCAGAACAATATATTACATATGATGGAGAGTACTATAGAATTGACTCTATCTCTGAAGACAATAACATCAATATTTCGCGACAAGCTGCTAGAAAAAATGATAGACATTACTACCGACAAACACGTGAATATGCTATATCTGGATTAGAAACATTTCTATCATCTTCTAATAGCATAGAATGCAAGGTATCTTCATGCAAAATAAGCGTTAAAACGACTGGTTATCTTAAATTAATCTCTAATTATAATTTCTACACTTCTAACCATGTATTAACTGATAACATTCCAGATAGAACATATAAGAATAAAAAGATTCTTCGACTAAAGCTAAACAATGTTGAAGATATTAAGGTAACTAGATCTTTTGCGGTAATTATTAATGAGTTGTTTATGACTCTTTTCCCAGAAAACTATCATTATATTTCTGCTATGGTTGCCGAAACATCTGAAATTATAAAAGATAACAACATCAACAAAATACTGCATAACCTAACTCACGACTCAGATAATGACCCTTCAACAATTTATATTATAGAAGATTCTGAAGTTGATATTGGCTTATTAGATGCTGTAAAAAATAAATTAAATGATATTTTTGACATTATAACAGATTATTTAGATTGGCAGTATGGTGATGGAGAGGTAGTGTCATTTCAGAGCAATGAAGGTACGGAATTAGCAAAAGATGAAGTACACATGGAAGAAGGAATTATGAAACAATATTTAAATTTTGGCTTTGAAAACCAACCAGATATATTTGATTTCATAAACCTATATAACTATTTAAAACCTAAAGATGACAAACATGAAAACAGATTTACAGAAGCTCGAAAAGCTGAAAATTTAAATCTTAATGAAAAATATGATGCCGATTATTTTAATGATATTGATGCCGTGTACTGCGATTTTTGTGCAAAAAAAATAGAAAAGGATTTTAACGAAACTAAAGCTAGAAAAGATGGTAGAAGACCTTGCTCGGGTTGTGAGGGAGATTCTATTGACAAACCAGAACAATTAATGAGGATTTTTGAAAAAGCCTTAAGAGATATGAAATTCTTTTTCGGACATGTATTTGATACTGAACATATCGGAGTATGGTTTAAAGAGCATAGAGATATTGCTGAAATTTGTAAAGAACCAGAAACTACATTTACGAAAGCTTATGATAAAAGAACACAATCTACTTTTATTAAAGAAGAAAGTAATGGAGTCGCTGATTATATTATTTATGTTGAAAATTTAGCTCCATATCTTACGATTTTAGGTAATATTGTTCATGAACTTACTAAAATTTGGGTTGACATGTCAAATTCAGAAAAAGATCCTATTGCTTCAGATGCTATGGCAATTTGGACGCAAATTCAATATTTTTTATACATTAACAAAGGTGATTATGCAAAACGATTAATTCTTCTAACAATAAATCACGATCCCGTAAAAGGACTTAATTTATTGGAATACTATAATGAATATGGTTTCAATGATATTCATAATATTGGTATTAATAATTTTATGATGGATGTTTTTGATGCTGAAGTTCAAAGTGTCAAAGGTGCTATTTCACCTTTTGACAACCAAGACAATTCGTTAAAAGATAAATTAGCTAGAAAAAAAATTGATTCTTCAACTGATCATATTTGCGATTATTGCGGTGCAGTTATAAGAAAAGAAGAAGAATTTGAAGTACTTAAAGACGGTTTAGAAAGATGTATGAAATGTTCTGCTTTATCCCTAAAAAACAAAAAAGAATTTGTTGAACTTTTAGAAGAAGTAAAGGACAAATATAGTAAACATTTTGGGGTAAAAATTAATAAACCTATGAAAGTTTTTGTCGTAAATGCAGAAAGGATTGCAAAAGAAAGGAAGTTAGAATTTAAAACGACCAATGGTTTTGACGGACGTTCTCAAGCTTTTGCAAGGTCTCGTGGTAGTAAAAGAGATAATCATGAAATATGGCTTGAAAGAGGTGCCCCAAGAGCCAGCATGGAGGATAGTATAGTTCACGAGCTTACTCATATATGGCAATTTGAAAACTGGGATTATGTCAAAAATGAATCAAAATATGGAGAGGAAAATCAACGAATGCTTGAAGAAGGGCATGCAATGTGGACTGAGCTTCAATACTATCTTTATGAAAATAATTTGGAGTTGTCTACACGAAAGATTAATAATTTAGGCAATTTTTCCGAACACAACCGTAATGTTAATTTTGATTATCATAGAGGTCTTTTAGAATATTATCATCAATATGGATTTGTAGATAAGTTCAAAATAGGTGTTGAAGAGATGATTGAGAAATTTAATCTTGGAAATATTAATAAAAACGGCAGGAATACTCCATTTGAGGATAGTTCTGCACCAATTGATGTTCCTATAAAATGGACTAAAGAAGAATGGGAAAAGAGGTTTGAATAATGAGTTTAAAACATAGTATATCAAATTTTACTGCAAGATATAACATGCCAAGAATATTATTATTAGCTGCACTTATTCTTATTATAGTTGCTATGATGATATTCTTTTTCGGAAAATCATCATCTACAACTTACATTGCCATCGGTGACTCTGTTGCTTCGGGATATGGTCTTCCATTGAATGACAAAGACATTCCAGAAGGCAGATACACTGCATTATTCTTCGAGAAACTAAAAAAAGATGGTCACGTAAAAAAATATCACAACATGGCACATAACGGATATACAACCACCGATGTTTTAGAAATGCTGGAAAACTTAAGTGCAAAAGAACTAAAACTATTCAATAAAGCCAAAGTTGTAACAGTAAACATTGGCGGAAATAATATACTAATGCCATATCTTGCTTATTTATCGGATTTAAAAGTAGCAACCGGATCGGGGCAGATTAGCTCTGGTGCAGGAAACATTGCTTCAGGTGGAAGAGAAGTTTGGGACGAAACAGTTTACGGAGTAAGAAGCGTATTTACAGATACATTAGAAACAAAAATAGATTTAAAACGTATAGGTTCAAGTTTAAGAAATATGGCATCCGGGCTTAGTGAGATTTTTAAAGGTACATGGGAAACTGTATCAGGGGTGCCTAGCGCGGTTACTGCTTTATCAGGAACCCTGACTCCAGAACTTGAAGATAAACTAAATCAAGGTGTACAGATATTTTATGATGAATTTGCTGATATTATTGCATGGATAGAGACCAACGCTCCTAATGCTACTATCATAGTTAATACGGTTTTTAATCCCATCCCACAAGAAATCCTTAAAATTTCTGTGCCTATGTCTGAATGGGTAGAAAATCTTGTTGGGACTATAAACATTAAAATACACGAAACAAGTAAAATAAATGGATTCTTAGTCGCTGATATTCATTCCCATTTATCAAATAACATAAAGCTAATGAGTTTTAATCTGAATTCATTTGCTGAATCCCTTTCGCTTGATTTCGTACACCCCAACGCAGAAGGGCATAAGTTGATAGCAGAGATTAACTACGCAATTTTCACTAATGAGATAATAAAATAATATAAGGAGAAAAAAAATATGTTTGAATGGATTGTAAATTTTATAGCTGCAGGCCTTTGGCAAGCTATGCTTTTTTTGTTTCTGTTTACCTTTATTTTGGGGGGAACATTTAACGTTATTTTGCATAAAAAACCAATTTATGCAAGGATTTTATACTGGATGTTTGGCATTGTTGCTACAATAATAGTCTTTAGCATTCAGGGACGATTTAAATTGATGGTATTTCTCATTATTTTCTTGTTTTTCTTGATGATTATTGATCTAATAAAGTTCGTTTTTTTCAAGAACATGAAGAAAAATGAGATGGATTACGACAGATTACTGGTCTCTATTGTAAGAGGTTTTAATGACTCATACCCAAGAGATATTTCTGCAAATGTTAGATGTGAAGGCGCTACTGCATTACAGGGTAAAATCTTTGTGGTGAATTACACTGTTAAATCTATAGATGTAAATCGCATCACACAAGAATCTTTGATTGATCTTAAGAGAGATAAATTGGAAGGGGTTAAAAAGGATATAGGACTAGCTCTCGTTAGAAAATATAACATTGATATTTGGCTTAAATATATGGATTTACAAGGAAATGAAATATTTACCTTGAAATACACACCTAACGATTATCAATAGTAGGGAACGCATTTATTCGTTCCTTGTTCTCAAATCGATTGAATTAGGAACGAATAAATGCATTCCATACAGATGAAAATATTAAAATAAAGGAAGGTTTTTATGATTGAAAATATCACAAATTATGTCGCCAGTGGTTTCTGGCAAGCTATTGTTTTTATAATCGGGTGTAATATAGCAGGTGGTATACTTAGAATGTTCTTTAAAAGAAGATCACCTGTTTTTGCGAATCTATTGCTATACGGATCAAATACTGCAGCATACTATTTTGTCTGGACTGTACGAGAAAGTTCAGGATGGTTAGTTTTCTGTGTTTTAGGTGCTATAAGTACGGTTATTATATTAATATTTACTGCTTTGTTTAAAAGTAGTTAAGGAAAAACAGCACAGGATGTAGAATTAAGAACGAATAAATGCGTTCCGAACATAATAAATTCTTGACAAAATGGCAATAAAAAAAAGAGTGTGTTCGTGTAAACAGATTTAGGAGTTCCAATGAACGAAAGAATGAGTACGAAAATATTTATAGCATATGCCAGCGAAGACATAGAATACCGAGAAGAATTTCAAAAAGAATTTGGAATACATTCAACAGGAAAACACTGGGAAACATGGTCTGATGAAGGCATTCCTACAGGCACTTCGTGGCATGATTATATCCAGAGCAAGATAAAAGATAGCAATGCTGTTATCTTACTAATAAGTCACTATTTTTTAGCATCTAATTATATAAAAGAACATGAGTTTGCTAATTTTATTAAAAAAAATAAACTAGAATCTGTTCTTATATTTCCTGTCTTATTGTCTGAATGTGATGTTACAAAATGGGATGATCTAAATAAATTACAGTTTTTTAAACCATTAGGAAAAGATTACAATGTTATAGATTACGATAAGAAAATAGTTCCATTTTTGATGATAAAGGAAGTAGCTTATAAAAGAAAGTATTTCAAAGAATGTGTAGAACAATTTGAAAAGTGTTTACAAGAAATCAAAAAACCACTCACTATGCAAAGTAAAATATTGACAACTAGTGAAACGGCAATTAACATTAACCGACAGAATTACACAGAACACTTAGAAGAATATTGGAAAATAATAGACCATCGAACATTGGATCCCGAAGAGCAAAGAGAAATTATTGATAAAGCATTAAAACTAGAAAAAAAAATAACAGAAGTTTTATTTGGTGATTTTAGAGAAAAGCTAGATGGTGAATATAGGTTAAGTTTTGCTGAAAATTTATTTGATGAATTAATAAGAGCTAGATTAGTTGACAATGATTTAGAAAAATCTATTAAGGGCTTTCAAAATAAAATTACAAGTAAAGAAACAGAAAAAAAGGACAATGTTGAATTAACATTGATAATTAGCGGACTAACAATTAGTTTTTTAAAACATCCTGACAGAAAAAAATTATCGCTTTTGATAGATTTTGTAACCGAATTTAAGGATCAAATTTGGCAAAAAGCACTAATTGGCATAGCATTTGGAATTATAAAATATGGCAAAAAAATAACAAGTTTTAAAGACATTACAGATAGACTTAATGCCTTAAAAACAATCCCAAGCATACAAGATACTATATTTATTATTGAATCTATATTGAAAACAAAGAGATATTATCGCACAAATATATTTGACATTAACCCGCTCGACTTTGATTTAAGCGATGTTTTGTATCTAATGGATAGCGATTGGTTTCGTCCTTTTATATTTACAGATAAAATGAAAGAAATACTAATTGGAGAAATTGATGCTAATATAAACATCGAAGATTTTGGAAAATTGTTAGAAAATAGCACATTGGCAGATATTCATAAAAAATATATTTGTAAACATATTGGTAAATTTTCAAATAAATATATAAATGCTATTTATACTAGTTTAGAACAAGAAGCAATAGATTTGCCTACATTTTCAAATTTGGATATATTAGTATGCAATTATTTAAGAGATATTATTTGTTTTTGCCAATTTAAACATATAAAAGTATTTGATAGATGCCAATCACTATATAGTGAAACTATTCTAGAAATAGCTAGTGAAAAAACTGTTACAAAAATTTCAGCTTCGACTTATATTGATGATAAAAAATATGAAAAAAGCCTAGAATTGCTTTCAAAATATGATAACTCTGAATGTGATATTGGAGTTTATAACATGATTGCAATATGTTACTTTGAACTGGAAATGTTTGATGATTTATTTTCACTATCTTTTGATGTTTTACAAAAAATTGATGAAAATCAAAGTTTTCCTGAGGGGATTAAAGAAATTTGGTACAGATATATCAATTGTAGTGTCGCAACATTATTTATGAACGGAAATGATAATTCAAACTATATTCAGTATTATTGGTCATTTATTGAAAAAGAAAAAAACATGTGGTTGAGATATCTTGAAGATGAATCTTTTCTGAAACAATCAATTAATACTAAACTTGATGATTTAAACAAGTTTCGGAAAATTCTGGAAGAATATATAGATGTTATGTTATTCGCAGGTAAGGTGCTGGAAGCACACAATATATGTGACCTAACGAAAGAAAAAAAGCTGTACTTTCCAAATTATATCTACCTTAAAAGCAAATGTTTTTTTGATGAAAAGAAATATCTTGAATGTATATTAATTTATGAAAACAAATTAACCTATAATGATGCACCTGTATGGGTTTTTATAAGCGAGTCTCTGTCAATGCTAGGAAATTACATAGAAGCATTAGAATGTGTTAAATTTGCAATAAAATTATATCCTGATTATGAGTATTTTGACGAATGTAGAAAAGCAATACAAGATCAAAAAAATGAATCCAATCCTGATTTTTCACTATCAAAAATTAGCCCGCAAATTTACGAAAAATTTAACACCATGAAATTATTCCTTGATAATTACCAAGACTATATCGTCAAGAAATATGATTTTCCCATAAATATGTTCAGCAAGGAAAAAATATATTTTCAATTTGCTTATATTGTTAAAGATGATATGACTTATTTATCAGATCAAGGACATACTCGTTTATATTATAAAGATGTTATGGACTGGGAAAATGGATATATTCGGTATGATGTGGACAGAGTAACAGATTATTTCGGAATTTTAAAAATATACGACCAATTTATGGTTTGTTTAAACGGAAAAGAAATTAATGAAGCGAAGTTATTATTGTTGCAATGTATGTCTTTTATTCAACTGTTGCCTGCAGTTCATTATTATATACATGACCTAGATTATCCTGAAGTTTTTTCTATTCAAGATGGTGTAAATAATTATATAAGCAGTATACCTGCAAGAGAAATCGTCTTACCTGCAAAACACACAAATGAAAAAGATATGGTTTTTCATCTTATGTCTGTTGATGGAAAGTTTTATCTTACTGATTTAGGAAATACTTATCAAATTTTAAACAATGATTATTATTTACTTAACAGCATAATACAAAAATATATAAATGCTATAATGCTTTGTTTTACCGTAAAACAAAAAGGATTTGAATTTATCTTTAAAATACCATTAGATAAAGATTCTGAACAACCAACAGAAAATGACATAGAAATTGCTACATTAAATCTTTTTTTATGTATTTCATTTATGGAAAATATGAAAATAATTTCTATCGATAAGGCAAAACTATTATGAATAACAACCAAGAAAATATTTCTACTAATCGCCCTGAGCACACACCCAATTTTATTGAATCATTACAACCAAATGAAATTTTTGTTTTTGGAAGCAATCTTGCGGGGCATCATGCTTGCGGAGCCGCCAGAATAGCATTAGATAAATTTGGTGCAATATATGGACAAGGTGTAGGATTGCAAGGGCAAAGTTATGCAATTCCTACCATGCACGGTGGGGTAGAGGCAATAGCGCCTTATGTGAATGATTTTATTGCTTTTGCAAAGCAGCAGCCTAACTTTTTCTTTTATGTTACCAGAATTGGATGCGGTATTGCAGGCTTTAAGGATGAACAAATAGCACCACTTTTTGCAGAGGCTGTAAATATAAGCAATATATGTCTTCCGAAGTCATTTATACCCTTTTCTACCTAGCTTCACATACCTACGGCATGGAAATCAAGGTGGGGGTGTCGTTTTCTACATAGCGATCGATCCCTTCGGGATGGTATGGATTTATATATAGATACCATCAGGATGGTATGGATTTATATATAGATACCATCGGGATGCTATGGATTTATATATAAATACCATCGGGATGGTATGGATTTATATATAAATACCACCTCACACCGAAGGTGTCGATCGCTATGTAGAAAACGACGCCCAACGAAACCATCACCACACTGAAGGTGTGGAACAAATATATAGGAACGAATAATGCGTACTTTACAGATTATTTTATTTATTATTATAACATTACAGCTACATGGCTCAAAAAAAGAATTAAACTCTGAATACGAGCAATTTATCACTGTTAATATATTTTCATCAAGAGATCAGCGATTTATTGAAACAATCAAAAGCGAGCTGTCGGATAGAATTGTAAGTTTTCAGTATGCTATTGGTAGATTTCCTGATATAGAGTTAGTTATCAATGTTGCACCAGACACAAAAACATATGAATCATGGTGGAAAACCAACCATGTTATCTTTGAAAATTCTATCGGATTTGCGGATCTAAATACAAACCAAATTTACATAAAAAACCCGAGATCGTTGAGGTCTCGTGAAGATTTTTATTCTTTATTAATGCATGAATATATACATTTGTTCATATATTACTATTTTCATGATGCGCCTTTGTGGTTTCACGAAGGTATGGCGCATTATTTCTCTAGTTCATTTAATTTTGACAATTTGCATTATATTCGTACGAATGCTTTTAAAACGGGCTTTCTGTTATTAAGGTATCAATATCAGTATCCAGATAATGCGCAAAGTATCAGTCCATATTATTTTCAAAGTTTTCTAATTTTTAGAAATATCATCAATACTACTGATACAAGTCTTCAAAATATATTTTTGTTATCTGAGGAGATTCCTGAATTTAATTCAAGTTTTTCGACAGTATTGGGCATGTCTCCAGAAGCATATATAATCAAATTTTATAATGAAATGACTTCAATAAGAACTGGTTATAGAAAAAGTTATAAATATGTTTATCCATTAATTTTTATTATTATTTTTGTTCTTATATATTTTGCAGCTAAATGGAATCGAAAACATAATGCAAGATTAGAAGAAATAGACGACCTTTTCCAAAATCTTATGTTTTTATGTGAAAATTGTTCTTCAAATAGTAAGTTTTTAAACGCTAATTTCGATAACAGAGATAATTTTGAAGAGCAATATAAAATTAGATTAGAAGAATTAAGTGACACGATTAATGAGATTAAACAAGTTTATGATAAATTAAAAGAGTATAACATTAACAAAGAGCAACTTTCTAAAGTTTATAGAGATAGTTTAGATTATGCAGAAAAATTATTGGAGGAAGGGAACGCATAAATGCGTTCCCTACTTCAAAAGCACCATCTTATTAACTTCATGGCGACCTGATTCTGTTTTTATTTGGTAAAAATATAAGCCCGAAGCCACCCCATCTGCCTCCCATTGAAAAGAATGAGTGCCCGATTGATACATCTCAGGAGGATAATTCTTTATCATTTCACCTTTTATGTTATAAATACTTAATTCAACAATATCTGGTGAACTTAGTGTAAACTGAATGGTTGTCAAAGGATTAAACGGATTGGGATAGTTTTTTAAGTTTAGATTATTTAGAACAGGTTTTAAATCAGTTTCTTGAATATTCGTAAAAACTGTATCTGAAATATCTAATAACACGCTTCCAATCAATCTTGTAAACTGTAGAAAATAAGGCAGATTAAGATTTGCTAAGGTATCACCATCTTTATGATAATTCTCCGAAAAGTAGTATTCGAAAAAATATATTACAGGTATTCCAATTTCATAATATGGTATTCCATCTGATAAGTGCATACCTTCATATGTGCTATAAATTTGCATATTCATTTCAGAGGCTCTTTCTAAAGCACGATCAAGTAAAAAATCACCATTAGGGTAACGAATAATTTTAAAAATCCAATCCAAATCATCAGGTTGATTGGCTATCATATCTAGGTTAAACATGGCTTTTACTGTTAATCCTTCTTCTAAAACTTTAGCAGCATCGTGATAAGAACCATGCATCCACAATTCCTCCATTGCATAAGTCATAAAACGAATGCTATATAAGGGTTGAATCTCGTGGTACATAAAAACACGCGCAATTTCTAACACTGCTGCTGTTCCACTTGCGTTGTCGTCAGCACCGGGCGCCATAGTCATAGAATGAGGATAACTTGTAGAAAATGAATCATGATGTGCACCAATAATGATATATTCATCAGGATAGGTGCTGCCTTCTAATATGGCAATAACGTTTTTTTGAGACACGTCGCCTAAACCAGCAGCAGAACTAACGAAAGGGTCTAACTGTACATTTGTGAAACCCATTCGGATAAACTGACTGGCTATCCATTCGCTAACTTCAAAGCGGTTCTCTGCATAACAAAATCGTGTGCCAAAATCTTCAAGTTTTTGAACGAACCAAGACAAAGAGTCAGGATTTATGGAATTGACTATAAGGCTTCTATCTGTTAGTCTAACATCTTGTTTTTCAACAGGATGGTAAGTGCCATTGCCTTGTTTTAGGATCGTTATGCTTTTGTCTACTATGTCATTGCGATAGTAGTAGTTTCCGCTAATTATACTTAACATTAGCAGAAATAGTATTAAAAGTTTTATACGCATTTTTTATCTCCTTGTTTGTTGTGTGGGGATGTTTATTTCTGTAGGGAACGCATTTATTCGTTCCTTGTTCGGTTGTGTTCCATACGGAAGCAGGAATGAATAAATGCGTTCCGTACAGACAAAATGGGATCCAGACCGAACTAGGAACGAACAAATGCGTTCCGTACAGACAAAATGGGATCCAGACCGAACTAGGAACGAATAAATGCGTTCCGTACAGACAAAATGGGATCCAGACCGAACTAGGAACGAATAAATGCGTTCCGTACGGACAAAATGGGATCCAGACCGAATTAGGAACGAATAAATGCGTTCCCTACAGGATTGGTAGCGTTCCGTACAGAATTAGGAACGAATAAATGCGTTCCCTACAGAATTTGGGCGTTTCCTACAGGTTTATTTCATCAACAACATACGTCTGATTTGATTATAATCCTCAGCTTTCATCATATAGAAATAAACACCGCTGCTCACATCGCGTCCAGTATCATCAGTTCCGTTCCATTGTACATTATATCTTCCAACTTCATATGTATCATCTATTAAGCTACGCACTTTCTGTCCTCTAATGTTGTAGATATCTATCGTAACTTTCCCTGATTTTGCAATATCGAAGTTAATATTTGTAACAGGGTTAAACGGATTAGGGTAATTAGCTCTAAGTTCTGTTATTGTAGGAGGTTGAACATCGCCGCTTTCATTGCCGGGAATAATGTATGCAGTATAGGTAAAATCAGGAGTATTGATATCTAAATTAGCTTTAAAATATCTTTCCGCATTATCTATAGAGATGATTAAGTCATAAACCCCTTGTGGTATATCAATAAAACTAGCTATATCATCAATTGCTACAGCTTCATATGTTACATAGCCTTGAATAAGATGAGCAAGCATTGCCTCATGTATGTTTTCATCATGCTCTATGATTATAGTTACATTTGATGTTTGTGGCACAAAAAGATCAGAAGTTTTAACAACAATATCATCAAGTTTCATCTGGAATTTATCATAGGAATCGTGGTGACGAAAAGCTATATATATTTCCTCGTCTACAAATTCATCTAATGAAATCTCTCTACGTGACCATGAATTAGTAGTAAGTGTTTCTTCGTATACTGGTGTAAAGTACTCTATTTCATTTAAATGCCGCGATACTAACACAGAATAATGCTCTGATACATACAAAGGATGGGAATCTTGTGAAGCAACATACCAGATTAAGGTTGATGCTCCACTGGAAAGACGCAACTGTGGAGTAATTAACCAATTATCAGGTGTTAAAGCACCGCTCCAATTAAAAGATTCACTCATTATAGCATACCCGCCGCTATTAACAGTATGTCCCGGTGGAAATACACGCATCCATGAATTACCGTCTTCATCGGCATCAATATGAGACCAATCTAAAGGAGGCCATTCAAATTCAAATCCTTCATCTAATACCTTAATGGCTGTTATTAACGTAACTTCATGATTGATTATATCAGATTGAATCGATATATCATACTCATTGTATGTCATAAAATCGTCATGAATTATTTCTAAATTATAGATTCCTTTCCATACATATGGAAAATTGATATAATTTGTGCCTGATGGTATCACGTCTGTATAAATATATTCAATTGAATGACTTGTATTTACAAGTTTAACTAGTGAACCTGCAACAGAAAACTCATCCATATTATAAACAGTTATGGTTACATCTGAAGTCATGCCGCGTTCTACCATATTAGACCATGCAATTTCAGACTCATTACCTCCAGTGTAAACTGCAATTACACCATATTTATACGCTCCAAAAGGCAAAGTTGACCAGTCTGTATCTTTTATTTGTAAATCAATTATATCGTTGCCGATTTCTACCCATTCATTGGGAGGCATCAATTCGTTGGATTCATTTAATAAGCTACGGTATATGATATAACTTTCAAAGGTTCTAGTGCGGAACTCATTTAATCGTTCTGTAGGGAACGCATTTATTCGTTCCTTTTCAAAATTGTTTCCCCTACTAAATTTATTTCCATCACCAACAATATTTTCACTTCTGAGAGTAGTCCCTGAATAATCAACATAATCATTGTTCTGGCTAAGTAAAATAGGCGAATTTACACCTTCTGCATAACCACGAATCATGAAATTATTGAAATAGGAAGGTAATGTTTGCCATCCGGGATATGCTCCACCCCAATCTAATAAGTTTCCATAACCATTATTAGAAGGACCTCCGTCTAAGCCGGCAACATTACCAGTTTGATCTACAAAATAACCAAACCAGAGTTCACCTGTAGTAGGTATCACCACTGGTTCTGATAAGTAGAATTCATTCCACTGGTTGTAAACTATAAGATTTTGAGGAATAACCTGACTTAACACCTCTGTTCCGGGATTGTAAGGACCAGCACTTCCGCCAACAAAAACTTTCAGAGTGAAATTTCCGTAGCCAACACCTATAGTTTCAGGAGCATTATTGGGAAAGAATGCTATTTTAGTAAGCAGAGCTCCTTCAGCCCCCAGCGATTTAATATGTTCTTCATTAAAACGATGAACCGCAGTATAAGTTACTTGTTCTCCTTCATTTGAACCAAGCGCACCTTCTATATCAGTATCAGTGCCTTGAGTAATCCAAACATCATCACCAAGAGTAGGCGAACGCCAAGTAATTAAAACATCGTCACCTATAACATTTGCTTGAACATGCTTTGCTGGATTGGCAGATTCCATAACGATTATTGTCCCTAAATTTAAATCATCATTTAAAACCGCTACAGTTTCATCGATATAAGTTATATATCCTAATTTATGAATTAAAAGATTATAATCAAAATAACAATACACATTTGGTATGAAAAACTCACCGTTTGAACCTGTTACGGTTTCATAACGTTCATAACCAGAAAGAATTACTGTAGCCTCGCTAAGACCCGAACCCGTATCAGATGCTATAGCTATACCGCTAACAGACACTGTTGGTAATGCTAACAGATTAAAATTATACTCACTTGTAATTTCTTCTAAAACATAAAACGAAAAACTGTGATTGAAATATCCATGTTTAATTGTGGAAAACTCAACTAATCCCTCTTGAATATAAGTAAAACTGTAGAAACCTTCAGAGTCAGTGAAGACGCTACGATTTGTACCAGTTATGATAATCTCTACATTTTCAAGCGGTTCTTCTGTTATTTCATCAAGAACAATTCCTTCTAAATGTCCCATGCCTTTTACATCAAATGATATAGCTATGTTTGCAAAGCTTTGAACTAAAGTGCCAACAGGAAACGTGTTAAAAGGCGGATTTATCTCGTTATTCTCGCTAAGAGCGTGCATTGCACGAAATATACCCGGTGTTTGAGTATTATGAAAATTATTGCCATATAACCACTGACCAAAATGCTCTTTATGAGCCATAATAACAAGACTTTCACCACTATAATCAAAAGTTTCTTGAAGATTAAGGAAAATATCAAAAGTTCCTTGATCAGCAAGCTCTGGTATTGTGCCTTGATAAACTAATTGAAAATCATCATATGGCACCCAGTCGTTTGATGAGATAAATCTTTCTTTATTAGAATTCGCCATCCACAGAGTGTAGATGATATCAGGACTTGTCGCACTTGCACCACCAGTATAGTTTAGCATGATAGAATTAATTGTCCCTGCAATTTGAATTTCTTCTGCTAAATATATTGATTGCGTTACTCCATTCTCCCATGCACATGGTATTGGAACATCCTGTAAACGATACGTACTGTTAACGTTACCAATATATACTGTGTTCTCTACAAATTTAATTAACTGATTAGAAAATGTCCATACCGATTCAACTTCATTGCTGTATAAACTAGTGACAATCCATCTATAAGCATTATTTATTGGAACATCTCCCCAGCTTAAATCTTGATAGCTGGTGGATTGATAATTAGTTGATAAAACAGTCCATAATTCAGGATTCGATAGATTATCCGAAGTGCTGCGATAGATATTATAACCTAAGAATATTCGTGAATTAGGACCACCCGGAATTTGCGGTGCTTCCCAAGTTACTAATATTTCACTGCCACTTAATTCCTCTGCAAACACATTGACTACCGGATATGGAATCTCGTTAAGATAGAGAAATCCCATATAGTAGTCTTCTAATTCTAATTCAATTTCATAGCTTACTGTTTCATAAGCTGCACGAGACAGCGTTAATGTATAAGTCCTGTCGCCATAAACATTATCTATAGTAAAAACTCCAGATTCGTTAGTGTATACAGCTGGAATAGTTGTGTAACCTGTTAAAGCTGCTGATACACCTGAAAATGGCTGTTCAGTATCAGTTGCGATAACAACTCCAGAAACAGAAACTCTTGGAAGTTCTAATAAATCAATGTTTTCTGTATGAGTTTGATTGGCATTTAAAGTAAATGAAGGAGAAACTCCATCATAAAAACCAATGCCAGTGTAGGTTAAAAAGTAATTATCTGGCACTACATAAAGAAATTCATATTCTCCTAAGGAATTAGTTGTTGTTGTGCGATTTGTGCCTTCAAGAAATACAGTTACATTTGGCAAACCAGTTCCAGAACTACTCACGACGCCGTTAATTTCTCCAAAATCTATGTCTTCAAATTTCAACGTAATATTCGGATAGTAAGGGTCGAGATTGCCAACAATTGTTAAATTGTCTGCATTGTAATCTGGTCCGTCTCTTTGGTCGCGTATAGTACGATTTACACCCGGTGTTTGAGTATGCTGCCAATAATTATCCGAAACCCATACGCCAATCGACTTCCGTTGAGTCATAATTACAAGATTGCCGGAATTGTAAGGAAATGGGGTGTCCAATTTTATCTCGATGTCATGAAGTCCGGATACGTTAGTTCCTATTTTACCCTCGAAAACCTTCGTAAAGATTGTTGAAGGTAACCAACCTGTAGCTGAGGTGAAGGAATTTGAGTTTGTGATTCCAAGCCAGATTACGTGGTCGATAGTGGGGTCTACATTTACAGATGAACCGCCATCGAAGCGATAGACAAGGTCGGTGATGATGCCTATGTGACCTATCTCTGCTTCATGATATATCGTTTGAGCGATACTGCACCACCAATTATAGTTAAATGGGGCGGTGTCATGGAAATAAATGCTGGATGGATCACCAATGTTGATGCTTGTGCTAGCAGATAAGCTAACACTTGAAGATACTATTAATGCTAATAGTAACGTAAATATGAAAAATTTACTTTTCATGTTTTCTCCTTTATTTTTTTTTATTTTTTTTCATTATCATGTACGGAACGCACCCAATTCTGTAGGGAACGCATTTATTCGTTCCTAGTTCGGTTGGGATCCCCATTTTGTCTGTTCGGTTTTGTTCCCCATTTTGCCTGTACGGAACGCATTTATTCGTTCCTCTTCTGTATGGAACAAAACCGAACTAGGAACGAATAAATGCGTTCCCTACAGGATTGGGTGCGTTCCCTACATAATGGATACATAACACGCCTCAATATCATAATCTTCTTTCTCTAATATCGGCAACCGTGACACAATTGTTTTATAATAATCAATTTGATTACTATCCATAATCGCTCCAGTTTTATAATCAATAATTAATATTTTCTTTGACTTAGAATCAATCATTAATCTATCAAGCCTTACAGATTTATTTTCAGAAACGATTAACGTTAACTCGTTAAACACCTTATCCCATTTCTCGCTATACAAATCTTGATTATCAAAGATAATTTTATGAGAATCCATCTGAATTTTTTCAAGCTCATATTCAGAGAATATGTTGCCATACGCACGCAACAGTTGCATAGAAGCTATTTTATGCTCAGCATCTGTATTGTAATGGATATAGGATAAATAGGTATGAACAGCACTACCATATAATTTCGATTTACTTATTCCCCCAACATTATCATCTAAAGATGGAATAATCTTATTACAACCATCTATATCAAAATATTGATTATATAACATACTTTCATAATTAATTGATAATAAAGGCGAATTTGATTCGCAAGGCACTAAATTACTCTTTGAATAAAGATCAGGGTTAGAACGTGATATTTCCATCGCCTTTATACAAAGTTTCGTTTTTAAGGTTTCACTATTTAATTTTTCAGGTAACAACCAATATACGCAAAGATTTGTTTTAGCACGGGTTAGTGCTACATAGAAAGTATTTAGCTCTTCCATATCTTTACGATTGCGTATCATATTAAAATTGTTTTTAAACAATTCTTTAATCACTGTTTTATAGTTCCAACAAAGGAAAACTTCAGATAGTTGATTAAAACTTCGTGTATCCACAAGATAATCTATTTCCAAAATGTTAGTAGAAGACCTGTTTGAAGATACGTCAAAATATAAATATACAGTGTCAAAGCCTAAACCTTTAGATTTGTGTATCGTTAATAAAGTTATAGAATTAGTGTCATGTAACGACATTTGCTTAATTTGATTCTTTAATGAAATTTCTTGAGCATAGCGAAGAAATCCTTCTAAATTAGCCGTATTGTTACCGGGATTGTTATAAAAGTCTGAAATTATGTTAAAAAACAAATCTATATTTTGCACATCAATGGTTTTGGAGTTTTTGTTAATTAAGTTGTAAGTCACGATTATTTCTTTACATAATTTAGAAACTTCTGTTGTTTTAGAGAAGAGGTCATCAATTTCATCTGTTTTAGCAAAACGATATTTAGATAAGTCAGATTTATTAAATTCTAATAAATAACGCGGATCTTTAAATTGTATATAATTCATTATTAACAATATAGATGCAACTATTGGGTGACTAAATATTGATAATGAGGATTCCTGAGTATAAGGTATATTAAATTCTTTTAACACAGAAGCTATCTGTTCTAACTCTGAGTTGGTGCGTGCTAAAATTGCAGTGTCTCCAGTGTTTTTTTGATTCAAAATTATTTCGACAAATCTCGATATGCTTTCGTGTTTATCCTTATTCTCATTATGATAAAAATGATTGTTTACACTGCCAGAAGATGTTTCGCTATACGAACTTATACCTTCTGGATAGTCCCAACCGGGTACTAAATTACTCATAGATGTGAATAATTCATTCACAAAATTAACGATTACAGGAACAGAGCGATAACAGGTTTTTAAACTTTCTACTTTAACGTTTAGAAAGGTTTCCATGTATGACAGTAGTTCACGAACTCCGCCACGCCAGCCATAAATTGATTGTTTCTCATCGCCTACAATAATCACTGATGTGTCCTCATACACTGAAAAACCTGAAGATAGCTCATTTATCATAGGTGCTAATATCATAAATTGAGTTAATGAAGTGTCTTGAAATTCGTCAATTAACAGATATTGATTACGAACAGTTAAAAATTCATAAAATTGATTCTCAACAGTTAATCTTTCTAAGTCGACTATAGAATAATCTGCAGAATATAAATACAGATATGTGTACCATGATATATCAGAATAAGATAGGGCACCGCTTCCTAATTTAATTTTATCATATTTTGTTAATATGACATCCCAGATATTAATTATGTGGAGGCTTTCTTTTAATACATACTCATTATACATGAAATTCAATAAAGATAATACTAAATCAGAAACACCAGAAGGTGCATCCTTACGTATCTTGTTGCCATTATATAGCTTGATATTATCACCACTACATATATTATTTATCTGCTGTTTAGATAATTTATAGATACCTTTCTCGGCAAACTGACGAGCATGATTTAAAAAATTATCTTCTGTTAAATCAGATTGATTGATGCAGAATACATCCTCAACTATTTTAGTAAAATAACTGTGATAAGCTTTACCATCAATTTTATTAATTATAATCTCATGCAAACATTCACAATAAGATATAAACTGCTCTGAAAATGAAGGCAGTGAATCTGTAGAAGGTGGAACAGCAGGAAGGTTCATATTTTGTAAACTATGATAAATCCAACGATTCTCGATTAAATAAGAAAATACTTTACCTAAGGTTTCTATATCTTTTTGAGGGGTTAAATCGTTTAATGATTTCAAGATAGATATATTCTCCTCACGAACTAGCTCTTCAAAGATTTGTTCCCACACAGCATAATTAGCACCTTCATCAATTGTGTAATCTGATAGCTTCATTATTGGGGCTATCATTGATTTAAAGACTTGATTGACAAGAGAATCTATGGTAGATATTCGTACTTTATCTTTTTGAGTTTTAATGCTTAAGTGAACTTTTTCCAGTTTTCTCAATACTGCATCAGAAAGTTTTATACCTAAATTGGATTCAAGCTGACCAAGTAGCATTAAATCTTTATCATGAACTAAGGCTTCTAATAAATTAAAAATCTTATTTCTTATTTCTGCGGCTGCTTTACGTGTGAAAGTTATCACTAATATACGACTAAAATGAAAATCAGGATTATTTATATTTTTAACTAATAATGATATGTATTCAATGGCAAGGCGATGAGTTTTGCCAGTTCCAGCACTTGCAGAAATTAGACGATTTGGCATAATACATCCTGTAATTTACTACGAAGATTCTCAATGACATCTGATTTACCTATTATGCGTATAGGATTTGATGCCGAAAATATGGAAAAGAATCGCATATTATATTCATATTGAATAACTTCATTTTGTTGTAATAACCATTCGTAAAGGTATAATTGATGTTTATCTTCCCTACCTGTTTTAAAATCTATTATAAACCTCTGATTCTTAGTAATATCGGTGACTAACATATCTATTCTGCCAGAAAGATATACTTCATATTTATCGGTACGGAAAAATAATGTATCTGATATCGCATGTTCTATATTTATTGCACTTCTTTGGCATAATGATATAAAAGGTTCTGATGTAAAAAATTGTTTGATATTTGATTTCACATAGGGAAATAAGACATTCTCAAAATAACGACCACTAAAATCATGAGGTGTTTTATTAATATGAGTATCGTAAACTAATTTGCGGTAATTAGATTCAAAATTACTGTCTGTTAATTTTAACTTTATATCAGACAAAGTTTCACCATTGCGGAAGAGACTTTCTATAAATGTATGTATAACTATTCCAAGTATTCGATTGTCATATCTATCTTTACATGGATACTTTAGTTTTCTATAGCCAAGATGATAATTGAAATACCATTCATAAGGATCAGATAAAAATTCAAAGATACTGTATGTGTTAAGATAGATTTTGCTTGGAAATTCTTCTGTATGTAACGCATTTATTCGTTCCTCTTCCCTCAAATCTGTAGGGAACGCATTTATTCGTTCCTCTTCCCGCATCCTCTCTCCTTCTATCGCTCCCGCCAGCTCTTCAACAAACGAACTCCTCTCTATATTATCAGTTTCATTTTCTATATATAATATATGACATTCTTTAGAAGACTTCACTAACCGCATAAAATAATATCGTTCTCGATCACGAATCTCCTCATATGTCTTTAATCCTATCATTTTACGTTGCGATTCATTAAATAAAAAATCTACAGATTTACTTTTTGGTAAAATCCCTTCATTTACATTCATAATCATTATTTTATCATAGATTACATTACGTGTGTCTAGAAGAGTATGAAATCGGATAGAACCTGAAGCATGTGAAGCAACTGATAAACTACCAGCACCTAAATATTCTAATAAAAATTGCAATAAATCCGTAATTAATGGTTTGAATGATGAGCTTGGAAATATACTTCGCCAATCAACAACAATAGAAAATTCTTCTATTGTATATAGATTTGATAGTTTTTCATAAAATTCTTCCAACTCATTACCTGAAGAAAACTGCTTAAATTGCATTATCTTATTTATTAATTCATTCATACTTCTTACAATTATTAAGTCTTTCATTAAATTTGAGAAAGATGTAATTATCTCTTTAACTACTTCAGAATCAGTTTCTAACAACATATATGTTATCTCATAAGGATCAAAATAGAGATAACCTTTTTGAGCTAAACGTATAAAAAGCTCATTACAACTGTCTATTAAATAAAAAGATGGATTGGTAAATGATTTATAAACTTCATGCAAAGGAAATAAATATTTTCTTTTAGTTTCTACATAAACTAATGAGTTAAATAAATTACTTAATAGTTGAAAATATTGATAGATACTGCTATGTGTGAAGGGAAGTACTAATGGTTTTATGAACCTTTCTTTGCATAAATAAGGATACCAGCTTGATTTTAAATAATCATAGTCGACTATAGCCCGAATGTCGTGCGCGGATAGTAACAATGTCATTTGATTTACCATTTGAACCATATTCGGACTACTATAAAGATATACAGCTGAAGAACTCTTCTTTTCTTCTAACGTCTGCTCGTATATATAAATCGTTTTACTTAAACTTAAACGTTCAATTAATTGTTCTTCACTGCCTGTAAAATAATACTGATTACAAAATACTACATTTGAATATGTTGATAAATAATCTTCTACTATCTCAAAATTTAAATCTGTAAATATTATATCGTCAAATGATATTAATTCTAAATAATCTGCATAACTGCTACGAATATCAAGTAAATCATGCCATAATTCCGTTTGCCAGTCTGAAAAGTATTCTTGACTCTCAAGTTTTGTATAAACTGTGTCTATGTGTACACCCTCTGCACGAATTTCTTCAAATAAACTGAAAAACTGACGGGCAAATGATATACTTGAAAAATAATCTGTTAAATGGTATTTCTCTTTAATTATGGCAGATAAAGATTGATAAAAAGCTAACAAACGCTTAGCGTCTTGCATACAGGGACGGCTAGATAAACATAGTAGATTATTTAAATCTTCCATTGTCATTAATTTGATAGTTTCAAATGACCATTGTTTTTGCAAGTATTCTGCTGCTATGTTCAGATTTATATTACTGGGAAATATTAGTACTGTGCCATTAAAAAGATGCTCTTCAACTATATGGAAGATTATGTTATCCTCTATATTTAACTTGCGATTAACTATCATATGAAATTTTCTCTTGACAAATGTTTAGCTTTTTATTTAAGTGTTATACAAATAATATTTCGGAGGAAAAATGAAAATTATTAACACTAAATTAGCTCCAGCAGCTATTGGACCTTACTCACAAGCTACACTAAAAAATGGAATTCTTTTTATATCTGGACAACTAGGCTTTCAACTTGAAAACGGATTGATTGCTGATTCGTTCGATAAACAAGCTGAACTCGTCTTTGAACACTTGAAAAATATCCTGAATGAAGCTGGTATGACTTTCAAAAACGCAGTTAAAGTCACTGTGTACGTGAAAGACATGAATAAATTTCCTGTCTTAAATGAAATCTACAAAAAACATTTCACGGAACCGTTTCCTGCAAGAGAAGTTGTTCAAGTTTCTGAATTACCTAGATCAGGAGATGTGGAAATCTCTTTGATTGCGATGGAATAATTGGTTGCATCCCTACGGGATGCAGACTAGGGTGTGTATCCGTTTCTACCGAGCCTCACATACCTACGGCATGTGTAAGGTATGATTTTATATATACCATATTCTGTAGGGAACGCATCTATTCGTTCCTGTTCTCCACCGGATTCTGTTGGGAATGCATTCTAAAAAATCCATTAAATATAAATCATACAATACACATGCCGTAGGTATGTGAGGCTCGGTAGAAACGGATACACACCCACACCAACTGCATCCCGTAGGGATGCAACGAAATGCGTAGATTGTTGGTTGCATCCCTACGGGATGCAGGTTTGTGGTGTGGGCATACATTTCTACATAGCTTCACATACCTTCGGCATGTGTAAGGTATTTATTCATTCTCAATCACAAAATCCGATAACTCGTTTAGCTTCTCCACTTCAGAAAGCGAAAACTCATCTTTACCCGACACATTGATGATATCATAAATCGAACGATAACGACTGATTAGCTCTTGAAACCAAGAACTATCGTAAAGAGATTCATCTTCCATTTGTGATAGATTGTTCACAAGATTATCAACGATACCTTTTTGATCAAGAATACCAGTTTTCTCTTCGCTAAAATCTTGTAAAAGCAGGCTTGTCATAAGATGCAACCCTTGCATCCAACCACCAGATTGAACAAGAGTCATTAAATCAAGACTACGTGATGTGTAAAGAGATAGCTCTATCTGACTTTTATACACATCAAGAGACTCTAACAAGCCATCCCAATTATCAGATTGAAGCATACTTAGCAGCTCATCAGATAATTGTAACACTTCATCGCTTATCCCAAGCATACGGGAATATTCGATCATGCAAAGGGCTATACTCGTTAATTTGCTCTGATTGCGAGCATTAGCGGCGACTATCGCTTCACCTGTTAGGGTTCCAAGATAGTAAGCAGCGGGATAAACTTTCAAAATATCTGATACATAATATTCTGAAAGAACAGCATCAAAATCTGCTCGTTGAAGATTGTCAAACGAAGCAAATAAATCTACAAATGTGGGGACAGGGAAAAAACGGCTATCAGTGTAAACTGAAGGTTCGGGAGTGCGATTGTTTTTACCACAAGATAACAGTGCTATTAAGATAAAAAATGAAAAAATGAATTTTTTATACATCCTTTTCTCTCCTTATTTTCGTATTTATGTACATTAAAATTTATTTAGATTTTTATGTCAAATGTTTTTTTAATTGTGTAGGGAACGCATTTATTCGTTCCGAGTTCTCCACTAGATCCTGTACGGAACGCACCCAATTCTGTAGGGAACGCACCCAATTCTGTAGGGAACGCATTTATTCGTTCCTAGTTCGGTTTTGTTCCCCATTTTGCCGGAACGAATTATGACTCCCCCCTGCCCCCCCCAAAGAGGGGGGGGGGACATCCCCTACAGTTCAATGCCCTGTAGGGGACGCCACTGATTTACTTGAAGTAGAACTAAAACCCACGTGTTTCGTAGTCATTATCAAAAGCTTCATTAACAAAAACTTCAATGTATTCTCTTTGTTCAGGTGTCAGGATTGAGAAAATCCTTTCAAACTGGTTAATCCGAAGAACAGAAATCTCACCTCTGATACGATTTTGTTCTGCGGCGTGGTTACGTGCTTCGTCGAAATCTCTTTCGTACATAGCGATTCTTCTTTGAACAGTGCTTGTAAGCAGTTCATGAAGTTTTTCGTTTAGGGACGTACGAAAGTCAATGATATATCTTTCGATATATTCAACTTGAGTTTCGTTAAGCTGAAGACCTTCAAGGAAGGGTTCAATCGGGTCTGTAAAGCCTTCATGAACGTAGATTACTACTTCATCTGCGAAAAGTTGACTGGAAAATGTAAAAAACATTCCCAGAAGGATGAAAAAAAGAATTTTTTTCATAATAGTCTCCTTAATTGTTTATTATGGACATAGTATTTTATTAACAAGTATCTGTCAAGAATATTTTTTTCTTGATAAAAAAACCACAAATAAAATATATGGTTCAAAAGTAATGAAATTTTATTCTAAGCGAAATAAAATAATAACCCAAACTCGGATATTGTATGGATAAAGAAATCGTAGATAAAATAATAATAGATTATCAGGACAAACTTTACGGCTTTGCATTATCTAAAACGAAGGATATTGAACAAGCAGAAGAACTCGGTTCTCAAATAACATTTGAAGTGTATCTATCTTTGTTAAAAGTTGATAAAATATACAATGTAAACAGTTACATATACCGAATAGCTTGTAATGTTTATTCGCGTTTTATTAAGGAAATAAAAAATGAAACTCAGACTTATTTTCAGGAAACATCCGTACCTGACGAAGCAGAAACTCAAAAAGATGAAAATCATGCACGTATAAGGCGCGAAATATCCTTCTTAAGTAATCTTCAACGAGAAATAGTAGTAATGTATTACTACCAAAAATTAAAAATTAACGAGATTGCAAGCCGTCTCAGCATTAACCCTGGTAAAGTTAAATGGCATCTTTTTGATGCAAGAAATCAGATAAAACAAGGTTTTCTTGAAGAAAAGAACGATTTTTCAAGTTTACAGACCATAAAATTTACGCAAATGATCCAATTTGGACATTCTAGTCCACTAAATATTGATATGTCATTTTATTTCTACAGTGAATTATCTCATGCCATTGCTTATTTAGCATATCGTAATCCTAGAACATCGGTGGAAATTGCGAAACAAATGTCGATTGCAGTTAGTTTTGTTGAAGATGAAATTAATTATTTAGTAGAAAACAGATTTTTGACGCGTTTACCCGGTAATAAATATTTAACGAATATATATTTAACCGAGAACAATGAAGAACAACAAAAAATGAATGATGAAATTTTGGATAAATATGTGGAATATGTAACCAATTTATATATTCCATTATTATTTAACAATATGTTTGACAAATATATTGTTTGCGATTATAAAGAGTTGCCTTTAAATAAAATATACACTCCTGAAAACGATTTAAATTTTCTTATGTGGTCTATTGTTTCCTATGCTTGTAAACATAAACTTGTTAATTTCAATAATAAAAAAAGCCTATTTAACTATGCGGTAAAAAGAAATGACGGAAGTGCTTATATCGCAGCTGCAACTGTCGATGTTGATGGTTGCTCTAGTAGAAATAGATTAAGAGATTACGGTGATTTATATTCAGGTGATGAAAGCCATTGTTTAAATACATGGGAGTTTTTCTCACAATTTGATGATAAAAAAAGAAAGCCTAATCTACAGTTAGAACTAATTTTTAGTCCCCTTCTTGATTTTATTAAAGGTAATCTAAAAAAAGAAACTGCTAATGTAGATAAGTATATTAGTTTATATGAAAAAAGGCTTATTATCAATCTTTCAAAAACAGATTTGCTTAATGTTGTTCTAACATCATTTACACAATCTAAATTTTTAGATCTGTTACCGAAAATTCCAAAGGAATTATTGGCTTTAGGGAAAAAACTAGACGAAGAAATGTATGTTTATAACAAAGATTTTTATCCTCAGCATATGCAGAATTTAAGCAGATTGAAATACCAAAATACTCTTACTAGTGGACAAATGCGAGTGAGAGTTCTAGACAGATTGTTGAAAAACAATATTTTAAAACCGCTTAAAAAACATCAAAAAATGACAGCTAACATGATTGTTTTTGGGTAATAATTCTGTAGGGAACGAATAAATGCGTTCCCTACATGTTAAAACTCAAACACATTGAACAGCTGTATAAACTCCTCTTCTGATATAGTTTCTGCCCTTCTATTAAAATCAAAATTCATATTATTGTCAGAATTTATACAAATATTAGACGCTAAAAAATTATTTTTCAAAGTTTTCCTTTTCATTTTAAAAGCAGATTCTACCATATGCCAGAACATTGTTATATTTTCAATATTAGGTATATTTTTTCTAGGAGATAGCTTAATAACAGCAGAATAGACATCAGGTGGCGGGTTGAACTTATCAGGACTAACCTCAAATAAATATTCTACATCAAAATAAAATTGTGATTTTATAGAAAGCACACCATAATCTTTTGAGCCGGGTTTAGCAGAAACACGTTTTGCAACTTCCTTTTGTAGCATAACAATAATTTTATCAAAGAGCGAATAGTTTTCTGCAACCTTATATAAAAATGGTGAACTAATTTGAAAAGGTAGATTTGTTACAATTTTAATCCTATTTGTTGCATAATTTTCAGGTTCTATTTTAAGTATATCACAATGTACAATTTTACATTTATTTGCATATTTTTTAGTTAGAATAGGAATCAAATCGTTATCTATTTCAAATATTGTAAGGTCAATATTATGCTTGAGAAGTGCATCTGTAAGTGAACCTAGACCGGGACCTATTTCCCAAACAGTGTCGTTTTCTTGCAACTGTGCATGTGATACTATTTTATCTAAAATATCATTATCGTTTAAAAAATGTTGTCCAAATTTTTTTTTAGGTTTGTGCATGGAAGCAATCCATAATTTTATTTAATATAATATCCGCACCATCCCGAAGGGATCGATCGCTACGTAGAAAAGGACGCCCCCACCTTGATTTCCATGCCGTAGGTATGGAACCAAAATGACATATTTATTATCATATTCAATTGTTCCACACCTTCGGTGTGGTGATATTTTCGTGGGGCATCGTTTTCTACGTAGCGATCGACACCTTCGGTGTGAGTTGGTATTTATATATAAATCCACATCCGTACAGAATACAAAATTAGTTTTGCAAAACTTCAATAGCGCGTAAAATCTGAGGGTCGTTTCCGTTTACAATATCACTTGGTAGCATTGGCACTTGTATAGTAGGTGTTGTAGCAACAAGTTCCATATTTTCCATATTCATTCTGAACCATCCGCTCATAGGCATTCTCATTGACGAACCATCAAATAGTGATAACGGAGATGTGCCAATAACAGAACCACTTGTAGGCATACCAATAACCTGACCTATATTCATATCTCGGAACAAAGAACCAAAAATTTCAGCATCAGAATATGAATCTTCGTCAATTAAAACAACAATAGGTTTTTGATATATATTTGAAGGTGTCGGGAAAGGTTCTGTTCCGAATCTTCTATTATAAGTAAACGCTCTTTGGTCTCTGGAAATAATGTCCATTAACTCATTGCTAATTCTACCACCTCCATTTCCGCGAACATCAATAATCATTGCATCTTTGTTTACATTAATGGCAAGAAAATCTTGCTCGAATTTCCTTAATGCTGTCTGATTCATCTGTTGAATATGTAAATATCCAATTTTACCATCGGTTAGCTCAGAAACTTTTCTGATGTTGTTTAGCACCATATCTTCATATTGAAGTTGACGTTGTGCACCTCCTGTAATTCCTTTAACAATTGCATTTACCACACCTGCTGAGGTCTGAATCCTTAAACTAATATCTCTATCAACAAGGTTTAAAAACAGAGGTGATATAGCAGTTTCCGAGTGAATTGGTTGTCCGTTAACTTCAAGAATAATGTCATTTGCGGTGATTCCATATTTTTGATGCAGTTCAGAACCAAAATAGATTTTTTTGATTCTAATTCCAACAGGTAATCTAGTTCTGAAATCTGGAACAAAACCAGCATAACTTATTGTAGTATCACTTCTTCTGCCTTCTCTTCTTGGAGTAAAGCCTGTGTGAGAAGCATTTACACGTCCTATCATTTCTTCAATAAGTCTTTCTAAAATAGAAACATCTTTAATACCTGTCATTATCGGTTCAAAGGTTTCATAAACTTGATCCCAATCTACACCGTGCATATTTGGGTCATAAAAACCGTGACCAAATTTACCCCAGACGTGTTCAAAAACATCTCTGTTTAACACTTCAGTGTTGTAGCTATAATAATAGTCGAAATTAACAGGTTCACTTTTCTTACTTCTAATGTTCAATTTATGAAGTTTGTTATTTAGAACGTAATAAATAGCTGTATTATCATCAGTTGGAGAAAAATATCTTACATTACCTCTAAAATTATAAACATCCTCTTTTTGCTTTCCATCAAATTTAATGCTTTTTAAAACAGAGTTATTAGCAGCCGTGCTCATATAGTACAATGTGGAGTCTTTTGTTGTAAACACAGCACTTTGCCATCCCGCTTCAGAAACTAATGTTCGGTTTCTTAGAGTAAAATTCTCCGAATTTATATCCCATTCGCCTGAAACAGAAGGGTTTTTTATATCTGTTGCAGGTTTGTTTGCGGGAATAATAGAATCCCAATTATCTTCTTTTTCTTCCCATTCGTTAACAAGGCTTACAATATTTAAGTTATTGTTGTAAGAAAATATAAGGTTTGTCTCGTCTTCACTAAACAAAAACCCTCCAATATAGCGATTGGTGGTGTATATGTTTTGAGTAGTATTAGTTTTTATGTCCAATATTTTCAAAGTGTACACCCAATTTCTAATGTCAATAGTTGTGTAAATCATTTTTGATTTTTCAGGAGATGTAGGTATAAACCATCTTACAAATTCATCGTCAAAAAGTGTAACTATGTTACCAGATTTGTTTATTTTAGCAAACAGCCCTCTAGTTGGTTTAAGAGAATTATCATCATCATTAACTACATTGGTCGTCCATAAGTCGTATGTCATGTTTAATTCGCCTTCATCATCCACCCATAAAGACCCAATAGACTTATCTGCCGACCATGAAATCATGGTTTCTGGCACAGGTAAAGGATAGTTTTGTAAAGCTGTTTTTATATTCATGACGTATAATTTAGGAATACCTTTTACAGATGAAGTATAATATATTGTTTCGTTATCGTGCATTATCACAATGCTATCTATTCCTCGTTGTCCAAATGTGAGTTGTCGTACATTTCCTCCATTTACGGGCACTGCAAATAAATCATATTTGTGAGAAAAAACTAAAAGTTCTTGATTTTTTGATACTGAAAATAAAGTTAATTCTCCTTCATATTTTTGATGAACTACTGGATTTACGAAATTATCTTCATGTATTTCTATGTTTATTTTACGAACTTCACCCGTTGTAGGTTCGTAGCACCAGATTTCTTTGAAAAATTCAAAAACAATTCTGTCAGTGTTATGAGAAACAGAAATATCACGAACCGACCATTCACGTAAAAAACTTAACTGACGCCGAGTGGAATAATCGAAATTATCCATATAGAACAACTGAAAATTTAATCCATCAGATGCGACATAATAGATTCTGTTGGGGTTTATGCGTGAGAATTTCGGATAGCGTTCGGTTAATGAAGTTTCTGTTAATCTTGTAAATTCGGCTGATGATATGTCGTAAAGCCAAAGGTCACCGTTTACAGAACCTTCATAAGTAGGGCGATATGGCAAGCCGCGACGGTCGAAAACTATCTTTGAGCCGTCATTTGAAACAGAAGCAAAAGCACCTGATAGCGAAACGATTTCTAAAGGACGCTCTTTGCCTAATTCAAGCTTTACATAGATGCCATCCTCACCGGGAGAATGCATTGTACCAAGTATGGCACTGCTGTCTGGATACCAATCAGAAAATATTATATTTTCGTTAGTGAGAAGCTCCGCAGGACCGCCTTGAACAGGAATTCGGTACAATTTGCTTGTTCCGTCACGATCCGATTGAAAGGAAATCCATTCTCCATCGGGGGAATAAGAAGGACGGGATATTCTGTCGTTGCTGGCGGTTAGACGCCTTGCTGTGCCACCGTTGAAAGGGACTTCCCAGACGTTGTTCATGTAAATGAATGCGACTTTTTCACCACATGGTGAGATGCTTGGGTCGTCTACAAAAAACGGTTCATAACCCCAAATTAATGTGAATAACAATGATACTGCAACTAAAATGATTGTTTTTTTCATTTCTACCTCTTTTATTTATTTTCTATTCTGTAGGGAACGCATTTATTCGTTCCTAGTTAGATATGGCTCCCCATATTGTCTGTACGGAACGCATTTATTCGTTCCTAGTTCGATATGGAACCCAACTGAACTAGGAACGAATAAATGCGTTCCCTACAGAATTTGGGCGTTCCGTACAGACAAAAACCCAACCGAATTAGGAACGAATAAATGCGTTCCCTACAGAATTTGGGTGTTCCCCACAAAATCAAGCAAGCTTAAAAGACTTCAACCTAAGTGCATTTGTTACAACCGATACGGAACTGAAGCTCATAGCAATAGCTGCTAACATCGGGTTCATAAGCGGACCACCGAAAGCATAAAGCACACCAGCGGCAATAGGAATTCCTAACGTATTATATGCAAACGCCCAGAAAAGATTTTGTTTTATAGTTCTTATAGTCGCTTTGCTAAGATTAATAGCAGTTACAACATCGTTCAAATCTGATTTCATAAGGACTATATCCCCGCTTTCCATAGCAACATCAGTTCCGCTTCCGATAGCAATGCCGGTATCAGCTTGAACAAGTGCCGGTGCATCATTTATTCCATCTCCAACCATTGCTACTCTTCTACCTTCATTCATTAATTTCTTTATTGCATCCGACTTTGCTTCAGGTAGAACTTCTGCAATAACGTGGTTGATTCCAACTTCATTTGCAATTGCCTCTGCTGTTTTTTTATTATCGCCTGTTAGCATAGCAACAGTGATACCCATTGCATGTAATCTTTCAATCGCTATTTTACTTGAAGGTTTAATTACATCGGCTACTGCTATTATACCTTCAAGATTCCCATTTATAGCCACATACATTGGAGTTTTGCCAGATGCTGCAAGAGTATCACTTGTTTTTTGCATTGTTGATAACGATATATTATGTTCTGACATTAGTTTTTTATTACCTGTCAGCACAAATTGGTTATTGATGAACGCTTCAATACCACGACCGGGTATAGCTTTAAAGTTTTCTGCTGTGAAAAGATTTAAGCCTTTCTTTTCAGCTGCTGACAACACTGCTGCAGCAAGTGGATGTTCAGAATATTTTTCAGCAGATGCTGCTATTTGTAATAAACTATCAGCAGTTAACCCTAATTTAACTTTTTCAGGAGAAGGTTCGCAGATGACCTCTGTTACAGCAGGTTTTCCCTCAGTAATGGTACCTGTTTTATCGAAGACGACAGTGTTAATTCGATGGGTCATTTCTAATGCAGCTCCGCTTTTTATAAGAATTCCGTGTTCAGCGCCTTTCCCTGTCCCTACCATAATTGCAGTTGGTGTTGCAAGTCCTAAAGCACATGGACATGCAATTACAAGTGTTGTAATGAAGATAGTTAATGAAAGAGTAATATCACCAACGCTAATGAGCCAGATTAGTCCAGACAAAAGTGCTATAAAACATACGATCGGCACAAAAACAGAAGAAACTTTATCACCTAGAGCTGCAATTGGAGCTTTGCTAGATTGAGCATCTTCTACAAGTTTTATTATCTGAGAAAGAGCCGTGTTTGCCCCTACTTTATCGGCACGAAATTTAATGCTACCTGTAGTGTTTATTGTTGCTGCGTAAACTAAATCTGATACGTTTTTATCAACTGGCATACTCTCACCAGTTAGCATTGATTCGTCTACAGCAGTGTGACCTTCTAAAACTGTTCCGTCTACAGGTATTTTCTCACCCGGTTTTACAATGATTATATCGCCAGTTTCAACGTCATCTATCGCTATTTCGGTTTCTTCGCCGTTAGAGACTATTAATGCTGTTTTTGGAGTGAGTCCCATTAGTTTTTTTATTGCCTCATTGGTGCGACCTTTAGATACTGATTCTAAAGTTTTTCCAAGAAGAATTAAAGCAAATATAACTCCAGCAGTTTCAAAATACAATTCGTGTACCGCATGTTGATTTCCTCTGATGATTTCTAAAGTTTTGAATAAACTAAAGACTATCGCTGCTGAAGTTCCAATTGCAATTAAGGAGTCCATATTAGGTTTTTTTCTCACTAACGCCATGAATCCTACCGTAAAAAACTTATGTCCTGCAAAAACGATAGGAATAACTAAAATTATCTGCAATAATGCGAAAAGTAGAGGTGAGGTTTCCATGAAATAGTGTAATTTTTCTGCTAAAGGTAAATGTACGAAGTGAATCATTGGAACCATAGTAATGTAGAAAAGTGGCAAAGCAAATATTAATGCTATTATTGTTTTAGTACGAAGGATTGATATTTCCTTTTTCTTACGTTCCCAGATTTCATCTGAACTTGTTATTTTGTCTGTATCAACTACTTTAAAACCAACACGTTCTACCGTCTCGCGAATCTTTGAAAGTCGTAGTTTTTCATTATCATAGCTTATGTTGGCTTTTTCGGTGGCGATGTTCACAGATGCAGTCTCTACACCTTCAAGTTTGTTAAGTTCGTTTTCTAATGCCGCAGAACATGCAGCACAGTGCATACCGCTGATTAATAAGGTTATCTTTTTCATTAATTACTCCTTTGCTTACGCAATTCATCATATATGTATAACACAGCACGCACATAAGCATCGCTATGATTATAAGCACGTACTGCACGAAATCTTGCTTGATAGTTCCCCATATTCCGCCCCGAAAGCCCGTGAGCGTTTAGGTAATTTGAGATGCTATGCAATGTGTCGTCTATTGAAAATATATCTACATCATAAAAATCATTATTAGAATCTACAAAATATGCGTTTAACGAAGTCGGTATAAACTGTCCCCAACCTGCTGCACCTGCAAATGAACCTATAAAATGATAGACATCGTTATTCGTTTTCTCGCTAAATTGGTATAAAGCTACAAGTTCATTTACAGCAAATCGCTGGCGGCGTGGCAGAAGAACATATTGAGTAACCAAAGTAGGAAAAGTATAAAATGTACCACGCCATCGCGGATTGGCATAATCCGATTCTATTGCCATAATAGCCATTAGAAGTTCATAATGAATTCCATGACGGCTTTCTGCAGATTGTAGGGCTGTTCTGTTATTACGGCGAAATTCAATGCCTTTTCTTACTTTTTCATCAACTCCGAAATGTTGCATATACCAGTTTTGGTCGCGATCACCACGACTTACCTGATGTTCTGGCATTTGTGTGAAATGCCTGACTATGCTATGGTAAATTCTAAATTCAGGGTGATTTACATTTGTTGGAAGCCATGTTGCTGGAACTCCACGAGATATTAATATGCCATTTAGTTCATCAATTAAGTCCCAGTACTCTTCTTCAACTTGAAAATCTAATCTGTTGTCCAATGTTATAGTTAAAACGTTATCTTTAAAGGAAAGTACACCGGGTGTGTTTATCCATATGTTTAAAGACGGAGAGCGATAAAATAGATTAGTAAAATCTACGCTATCCTCATCTAATTCATCTAAAATAAATATCTTATGGTCTAGTGTAAGAACAAGATTTGTGTTAATATTTGTTTGTAAATATTTATTTCTTCTGTCAAGATTATATAGTAGACTTTGGTTTTTAATGTCAATCTCCATCCATTTACTTTGTAATAAATAACGACTTACATGGGGGTATAATATAGTTCTGTCTTGGCTATTTATGTAGTGTAGTTCGTCATTACTATAAAAATCATCAGTAAAATGGTCGAAATATATCTGCAAATTGAAATCGCCTATTAGATTAGTATAATTTAATAGATATTCCTCTACTACGGCTTCTGGTGACAAAAGATCATTGTAAACAATCTCTTCAAGAACAGGAAGGGATATGTTGGCAACATCTAATTGATGACCTAAAAACACGTGAAAATTGTCTCGCGTGGTTTCGGGTTTATAATCCCAGTCAAGATAATTATATAAACTTGCTATTAAAAACCCCTTATTCTCGGATTTGTTTTTGCTCATTGAATTTATACAAATATAATCGCCGTCAAATATCGAAAACAATTTATCCATAATAATAGATTCAGTATCAATAGATTTAAATAGGTAAGGATGGGTTGTTTCTAGAACTTTTAAAAGCTCATAAGATTTATAAATAGAAAGCCCTAATATCTTCTCCTGAGATAGTTCATATGTTTGAACAAAAGCAGATTGCGAACGCCAGCGGTGTAATCGCAACGCATAAAACTGTCTTAATAATTCAATAACTTCATCTCTAGAATTATCAAGAGATTTTAAATAAGCATCAAGCAATATTTTATACTCAATAGTTGATAATCTTATATTATTTGAGTTGGTGATAGGATACATGATGCTTGGCATGTCCACAAGTTCGCGATTGTAACCTTTAAGATAGATTTTATATTGATGCTGAGATATGTAAGTTAATAAATCTATAAATGTTTGCTCATCAAATGTTTCTAAATTATTAAAATCTTTATGTAATTTAACTATATAATTATCCGGTTGAGTTCTGCCATGTTGTGCGTAATGATTAGTCTTTGAAGAACCACGTATTATCTTAAAATCATCAATAGGCTCACTATTGAAAAGTAAATAATGATTGCGTTCATAACTAACGCTGTATGGTATGTCCCCACGAAAATATATGCTGTCTGTAACAGCTATATTAGAAAAATATTCATATATTATTTGATTTGCTGTTATTAAATTTGAATCTATATGACTTATCTGCTCAGAAGACGATACTAAGCAGAACGTCATTATAAACAAAAGACATATTATTCTTTTTTTCATGTTTTTTCCTTGTACAAATTCTGTAGGGAACGCCACCATTTCTGTAGGGAACGCATTTATTCGTTCCTAGTTCTGTTGGGAACACATTTTGTGCAGAATTTGCGATGAATATCAATGCTGAACTCGGAACGAATAAATGCGTTCCCTACAGAAATGGGTGCGATCCGTACAGGGTGCGTTCCCTACATAACCGCTCCAATAGCCCCCGTATATTCAGGCGTCTCAGGCACATAAACATCAAATTTTAAATAATCACAAAGTGATTTATAAACCCCTGAATTTCTTGCCACTCCACCTACAAATGCTATAGGATATTCTATACCTACCGACCCAAGCATTGAAATCACGCGGTGTACAACAGATTTATTTACAGCGTTTAAAATGTTTTCAATGCTTACATTGGAGCTTACAAGTCCTATAATTTCTGATTCTGCAAATACAGCACAGGTGCTACTAATTTCAATATCTTCGCTATGTTGTAAAGACAATCTGCTCATTTCTTCTAATTTTATTCCAAAATATTCAGACACCTTTTCTAAGAAAAGCCCAGTTCCAGCAGCACACTTATCATTCATAACAAAGTCTAATACTTTCCCCTTATCAGACAGTTTTATAACTTTTGAATCCTGCCCACCTATGTCAATAATTGTTCGTATTGATGGGTTTAGGAAATATACACCCTGTGCATGGCATATTATCTCTGATATAGCTTTAGTTGCTGCTGAATAATTCTTTCTGCCATAACCAGTAAGCACAATGTCACTAATTAAAGATTTATCTATGTTATTTTTAATTAAAACAGAATCTATTAAAGACTCTATTTGTACCTCGTGATTAGGTAATGACTTTTCAATATGTAAACTTAATATCTTCTTCGATATTACATCGAAAATGCAGATTTTCGTAGTTCTTGAGCCACTATCAATTCCAATATTGTACATAATTCTCCTATATCGGCACAAAATAATTTTTGCTAATTTTTTGTCAATTAAAAAAAAAATAAAATATTCTTGACAAAATAACGATAATTTTTATCGTTGTACCAAAAATTTAGTATTAGCTGTTTATGGGGATGTTATGTATCACTTGTTTCGAAGTTTTGATATTGATAAAAATAGTAAATTAAAATCGGTTGAAGATCCAGCCTCTTTCCAAAAAATCGGGGGGGGGGGGGGGGGGGGGGGGGCTTTTTTTTATAA
>Ga0099364_10001053_pt1 | contig 46135 bp, 33 predicted proteins | sample TergutTh196P3_FD_73070 | JGI IMG/M metagenome (GOLD analysis project Ga0099364, IMG submission 73070) | Microcerotermes parvus P3 segment gut microbial communities from Pointe-Noire, Republic of the Congo - Th196 P3 | ecosystem: Host-associated > Arthropoda: Insects > Digestive system > Gut ...
GTGAGCGGTGCAACGTCCTATAACTGGACTATTCCGGGAAGTATGACCCATGACGGCAGTGATGGAACCACCATCAACATTACCGATGCAGGAACAACAACAGGTAGTTTGGCAATTTCAGTAACAGCGAGCAATTCCTGCGGAACAAGTTCGCCAAGCACGGCGAATATCACCATAGGAACAACCCCAAATACGCCCGGAACCATTACATTTAGTCCAACTTCGGTTTGTATGGGTGCCGCATTCACAGCATCTATCAGTGCTGTAAGTGGTGCCACATCTTACAATTGGACTACACCTTCAAACATGACCGCTACGGCAAGCAATAGCACGTCCTTGAGCGTTACCAATGCAGGAACCACTACAGGTAATTTTGAAGTTTCGGTAACTGCGACCGGTTCTTGCGGAACAAGTTCGCCAAGTATGGCAAATATCACTGTTCACGCTGCTTTCGCTGCCGGAACAATTGCATCAACAGGACAAGCCCTGTGTGCAGGATCAACAGCCTTTACACAAATCGGTAGCACCACCGCAGCAAGCGGAGGAGCACCCAATATCGAATACCAGTGGCTACGTGGAGCAACAGTGCTTGCGAATTCCAACAGTGCCACCTTCACACCTACCGCTGCCACCGGTGCGGGAACCTACACCCGGCAAGCCCGAAACACAGGAGCAGGTGCCTGCCAAACAGCATGGGTAACCTCGTCGGGCTCGTGGGTAGTAAGTTTTCGCAATGCCTTCGCTGCCGGAACAATTGCATCAACAGGGCAAACCCTCATCTCAGGACAAGCATTTACCACAATAGGCAGCACCACCGCAGCAAGCGGAGGAGCACCCAATATCGAATACCGGTGGCTACGTGGAGCAACAGCACTCGGAAGTTCCAACAATGCTACCTACACACCTACCGCAGCGGGAACCTACACCCGACAAGCCCGAAACACAGGAGCAGGTGCCTGCCAAACAGCATGGGAAACCTCATCAGGATCGTGGGTCGTTGTGGTGATTCCCGCTTGCTCAGGCACGCCGGGCAATCTGGCAAATTGCACAGGTGCTAACAATGTTGCCGCACCCGGCACGGTAAGTTGGGGAGGTGTTAACAACATCAATACCAATGCTCGGACGATTTCCGGAAACGGAATTACGCAGCAATGGTCGGGGGTTGTAACAACGACAAATTGTAATAAAGCAACCTATACCTCTGACAACACAGTAACTGACTGTCGTCGTCCCACCAATGGTTTCAACGGTCATTATTTCAATTTCTGTTTTGTGATACGTCATGCTGCCACGCTTTGTCCTTCACCTTGGCGTGTGCCTACTTGTCAGGATTTTGTGAATTTGGATGTTGCCCTTGGCGGTAATGGAAATAACCGTAACACTACGGTCAATGGTCATACTATAACCACTCAGGTTGCTTGGTATATTGGCACTACTGGCGACGGCGACGCCGCACAAAACAATGTCGGAAGCACTTGGGGGGGCACCCGCTTTACTGCAAATACGAGCGATCTCACGATCGCACATTCGGACTACTGGTCCTCGTCAGAGAATAGTGCTACGAATGCCTTCTACCTAACCCTGCTTGAGTCCTACATCTACCCACGGGACAACACTACTAAGAGCTTTGGGTTCGCCCTGCGTTGTGTTCGTTAGAGGCGGATGATTGTGGCAAAAGCCAACGAGAGACGCAGCGTAAAAAAACCATGAGGAGCGTAGCGACGAATACGTTATCGCAGGAAAACGTTGCACGGGTGCAACATTTTTTCCTGCAAGCCTTTTTTGGTTACTTTTTTGGGCTCAAAAAAGTAATAAAAATAAATCCTGCAAAGAGTTTTTTTTGAATACTTTTTTTGCTCCCAAAAAAAGTATTAGAAAAATAGACTAACGATAGCACGGAGATGTCTCGACTTCGCTCGACATGACGAGGAAAAAATCGTAAATCGTATGCCATACGCCCCTACGGAATCATGTCGTCGCTAAAAGTCAAGCCCCATTGAGAAATGCCAAACTCTGCGATTGATATAGCCGTTCTCGATGCCGTTTCCGCGATCCAAACGCAGAAAATATCCGGCAAGCGACGTTCGGACTCCCCAGCCAAATCCGGCAACAAACGGCGAAAGTTTTTTGTGCAGGGTAACCGTCAAATCGCCTCCTCCCATGTTGAGTTCCTTGTTGAAAAGCATACTTTCCTTATCCCAAGGATTCCAATCCACCCACGCCGAACCGGCATCTACAAAGCCGATTAATTGCAGGTTTTGCAGCCATTGTCCACCGATAGGTCGTGCGAAAATGGTTTGCATAATCGGCAATCGTATTTCACTGCTCGCAAGCACAAACGTGTTGCCGTTGCGAATGTTTTGCGTAAATCCTCTCATGCTGGTGGCGAGAGTTTGAAACGCATAATTTTGTTTTTGATCAATCCTAATGTCTCGATTAAATTTTGGCAAAAGCCAATCGTCTACGCCGCCCATATAATAAATGAGTTTGGATTGTCCGAACGAGGTACTTGCTGCAGCACGATTTGCCCAAATAATAGTTCTGAAAATCCGCATATAGTGGCGATAGTCGGCACCTACAACGAACATGGTGGTTTCCTTTTCGGTTAAACTTTGATAGTATTCCGCAAAAACTTTTGCCCGTGCACCGAGCGGTAGATTCAATCCGAGAGATCGGGAATGATCAAAGATCAGTTCGCCTCGCAAACCGCCCCAAAACTGCCATTCGTCGGGCTGTCGCAAACTCCAATCATCAACAGCTTTAATCACCAATTTATCGGCACGTCCGATGGCGGTGCCTTTCAACGACAAAACTTCCGTCAGCGGGTGCTTCAAAATAAAGTAAGCGTTGTGAGAAAGTTGTTTGAGAATGTCGTATTCGCTGTATTGAGTCAGGGCTTGACGATGAAACACATACTGCCGTCCGGTTCGGTTTTCCAAGTTTTCATAACTTAGCAGATATTCGTTGTTACTAAAATCTAATGAAAATCTGTAACCTGCGATAAGTCTATGGTTTTCCATCAAATCGGTGGCAGCAATTTTCATAAACATCGTTGCACCGGGATTGAGATAAATCGGACTTCCTCCACCGGTAAATTGTTGATACGAATTGTTCAAAAAACTGAATCCGACTTGGGCGGTTGTTTCATTGATTGAAAATTCTACATTGTAATTTCGCTGTTTCGGCGTGAGGGTGGGTTTCAGCGTATCGCCGGGGTCTTTGTTCAGTCCCAGAATTTGAATGATGCGTTCACGCAACATGTCGCGGATGGAATCATGGTGTGGAGTCGGATCTTGATCTGCCTCCACGACGACAGGTTGTTGCAAAATTTGCTCCGTCATTTCATTCACCATGTCATTGGCGGTGGCTTGCCGCAAACGGCGTCTTCCGGCATGTTGTAGCGAATCGGTTTGTCTCAACGAATCCATTCTTTGCTGATCTTCAACTTGTTTTTGAAGACGCAAATGTTCTGCAATTCGAAATCGGGTTTGAGGCGGTGTTTGGGTTTCCAAATTTTCGGCAGGTTCGGTATCTGTAAGAATCAAGCGGTTTTTATTTTTATACGTGATGATTTCCGCACCTGCCTGATGATTCAAATTGACATCTTGTTCTTGGATATTGCGATTCAAATTCGTTACGGTTCGATAATCGGTGGTATATCGCCAATGAATTGCCGTATCAATACTCGCAATAACGCTATCGACCACAGCAAGGGCTCGATTCCTTATCCCGCTTTCATCGGTCAAAAAAGCAAAAACACCGTTTTCATATTCAACAGGATTGGAAAAATTAACCGTTGAATCGTTTGTAACCCGCAGCAGTGTTGTGGATTGTTTATCCAAATCGTAAATAAACAAATCGTGATTCGGATTCAAAATGGGTGCTTGCGGATAGCGTTGATTACGAATCAGCGTGTCGTTCGGACGATTGGAACTGAACACAATTTGCGATCCGTTTTTCAAAAAATGCGGATTGGCATCGTCGTACAAATCTCTTGTAATCGGCGTCAATACACGCGTTCCCATGTTGAAATGAAAAATATCGGATTGTCCTTGTTGTGTTCCGGCAATTGCCAACGCTCGTCCGTTCGGTGCAAAATCGATCGACAAAATTTTATCTAAGGATTCCATATTGATCCAATCGGCTTTTCGAGTTTTCACGTTGTAGAGATACAAACTTGTGATACCTCGCCGTTCGGCAGCGATGGCTAAAATTTCGCCGTTGGGATGCCATGCGAGGGCAGGATAGGTGTAGTCGGGACCATCGTTGATTGCATGGCCAATACTCATCACCACACGCCGTTTCCCGGTTTTCAAATTTCGGATATGCACTCTTGCACGCCCCACTTCGTTGGAAATAAATGCAGCATAATTTCCGTCCGAATTAATCTTGAATTGGTAGTGTTTTCGTTCTTTTTGCCTCACACGAGAAAGCGATTGTTTCAAATTCGGCTCATCAACAGATGCAGAGCCGTCATCGGGCATAGCCGAAACGTCGAATTTAGTATCTTCCACATAAAATTTTTGCCAATCTCGCATGAGTTGTTTGTAAGAGACATGGAGTGCAAAACGCAATCCGGTTTCTACGCGTCGTTGTGCTGCGGTTACCCGTAAAATCCGCAAAACCGTTCCTTCTCCGTAGGTTTCGGCGATATAACGAAAGAGCGAATGCCCCGCCATTTTTGCATCTTCACCTTCCAAAGCTGCGATAAATCGGAATCTTCGCGAAAGCATGGCATCTCGCATGATGTCGTCGAAATCAGTGTTCCATGGCGTGGAAAGATAGGAAACCAAACCGTATAAAAACCAATCCGGAACGGTCAGTTGAGTGTTATTTCTAACTTGCGAAAAAACACTCGTGCCAAACAAAATTTGTCGAACCAAAATTTCCGTAATTCCTTCTCGAATTTGCCGTTCGAAATCCACGTAATCGCCGTTAAAAAAGAGAAAAACCTTATTTTCGTTAATTTTGGTAATCCCACCCAAATTCGAATTTTCTTCTTCCAAATAACCGATATTACTTTGCTTAAAATCCGTCATTCGATTGAAAATAATAAATTGCATTTGGTCGGCAACAGGTTCGCCTACGCGTTGTTCGATGGCGTCCAAATGATGTTGCACAAAAGATGCGGTATAAAGTGCTAAATTTTTTCCATTTCGATTGAAATACACATCAAAATTTTCGAAGCGATAAAACGACCAAAAGAATGTTTCGTATTGCACACGTTTTCGTCCGAACGTAAGGTGCGAACCCGTGTAAAACTGTGCCATTCCTGAGAAAGAAAGCCCAATAAATGTTGATATGATAAAAATTCGTTTCAAAGCAAAGTCCATTCCGCCTTGCAAAGATACGAAATTTTTTTTACTTTATCAAATTTTGATAATGTTGCCAACGTTCGAGCACATCGCGAACCAAGTCAACGGTTTCCTGTCCACGAGCATAGCCGTAGCGAACCACGCTGTCACGAACAATACTTCGGTCGGATTTTTTCAGCAATTCGACCTCCACATGGTCGAACCAGATATTGGGGTCTTTATCGTTGGCAACGGCTAATCGGCGTGCGTCGAGAATATGAGCGATGCCAACATTATAGGCAGCCAACATAAACGGAACGCGTTCGTTTTGCGGAATTTCGGGAGGCAAAATTTTGTCGAGATGTTGAAGGTATTTCACGCCTGCCAAAATATGTTCTTCGGGAGAGGATTCTTCTGTAATGCCGTATTTTTCGGCGGTTTCGGGCATGAGTTGCATCAAGCCGATGGCTCCCGCCCAGCTTTTCGCATCCGGCAGAAAATTCGATTCTTGATAAATCAACGAAGCCAACAAACGCCAATCCCAATCCAAACGTTTGGTATGTTTTTTGATAGCATCATCAAACGGCGAAAGCCGATCGGGCGGTTGTGACGTGCTGTCGCACTGCAAAAAACGGCGTTTGGGTTGAATGTGATATTTGAGTGATAAATAGGTGAATTTTCGAGTTTGTGAAATCTCGTCAATCCAAGGAATCATCACATTTTTCAGGCTATCCGAAAGGCATAACACGCCCCAAGATACGGAACGTTCGGTTTCAAACGGCGTGAAACAAAATGCTTGAACCGATTGCTGTTTTCGAGATTTTTTGCTTGTTTCCGGCATAGAGATCGTGATGTTGGATGCAACGATATCAATTTTTTCGTCGAGAATAAATTGAAACGATTCTTCCGAATTTTCGGTCGAAACCACCCGTAAATTCACACCGAGATAATCCGCAAAAAGTTGGGTTAATTCCAATTGAAACCCCATTGGAAACCCGCGATAAATAAAGTAATCCGACGAATTAGCTCGCAGCAGAACCGAGAGTTCGTTTTGTTCTAAAATCCGTTCCAGCGAATGGTCGGATTGCTTTTTGGCACAAGCCGTTGTACCAAAAACAAGAACAATGAGTATGTAGTAAAGCAAACGCATTTGGGTTTGCAAAGATACGAAAAAAAAATTAATTATCAGCACACAAATTACCCCGGTAAATTAAACGCCTCTTTCAGTTCGTTCATTTGCTCTACTGTTGTGCCGGTTGGCACAAATCCCATCGACTTTGCCGTAAGGTAGATTTGGGCGGATTTCGAAAGGGTATCCACCATGTCAAAGGCTTCCATAATGTTTTCGGAAACCGAAACCACACCGTGTTTTTCCCACATCACCACATCATATTGGTTCAATGCTTGGATGGTGGCATCTGCCAACTCAAACGAACTCGGCATTTGGTAAGGAATAATGCCTACACCATGCGGACAAAAGGCACGGGTTTCGGGTATCATACTCCAAAGCAAATGGGTTAATTTATCTTTTTCAAGAAACACCGGATTGTGCGTCATGGCTACCAAATCAATCGGATGCGTATGCAAAATGGCTTTGTAAGTCGACCCTTTTCCAATCAAATAATTATGAATGGAAAGATGCGATGCCAATTCCGAAGTGGGTTTCACGGGATGGTCGGCAATAATTTCGTAATGTGCACCATCGTTCGTAATGCGAATAACAGAGCCGTTTTCCATCGGAAAGCGGGCTAAGTCACGCATTCGGCGGTTGGTCCCTTTGCAGAAAAAATATCCGCCTTTGAGATTTTGCATCGGTTTTCCTAACGGAATTTTTTCGCTGATGGCTGGCATGTTGATGATTCCATCATCAATGATATTAGAGATATTAACGGTGATGTTTCCTCCGTTGCGTTCTGCCCAGCCTTTTTGCCAAAGATAACCGGCAACTTCGGCTACATCATGGATTTGCTTGGCTAACTCAGGACGATTTTCTAAAATTGATTTCATGGTTTATCTCATTAACTGTGGAAAAATAATCGAAAAAACCAAAAGTGCCAAACCGCACACCAACACGATAATGGTGGTTTGTCCTGCACCTTTCCATTCTTTGAGCATAATGCCCCAAAAATTACTGAACAGCACATTGAGCGACATTAAAATACTCCATGAAAATGCCATCATCACGCTTCCCGGTTCAAAGAAACTTTGTCCGACACCCAATCCGAAAAACTGCGAATACCAAAGCAATCCGGCCAAAGCACAAAACAATAAATTATTTATCCAAATGCTTTTTGAGGATTGCGTATAATCCTTAAAACTTTGGTTTTTGTAATTTTGAAACAGACAATAGCACGCATTGGTGATGAATCCTCCGATGGTTACCAACAGAATAACCGGATTCAAAACCAACAAATCTTTTGCACCCAACCCAATTAAAACGGCTTTAATCTCTGCTCCGGCTTCCAAACCAAGATTGAAACAGGCACTCATCACACCCGCCAAAAGGGCAATCAAAATACCTTTTTTCAATGCAAAATCTTTGACGGCTTTTTTCTTTTCCTCGTCGGTCATGTTCTTTGATTTCAACGAACCCGAATAACCGATCACCGCAATACCGGCAATCGCAATGCTAACTCCAATCAACAAAATCAATCCATCGCCACGAAACAGATTTTCGCCTTTCAGCAAGGCAGGAATGATTGTTCCAAACGCCGAACAAGTTCCCAACGCCAGAGATTGTCCTAATGCCACGCCGAGAAAACGCATACTCAGTCCGAACGTTAGACCGCCAACGCCCCAAAGCATACCATAGCTGATACTTTTCCAAACGCCGCTTCCGCCTGCCGACCAGATTTCAAACAAAGAATGTCCCGCAGGCAGGGCAATTAAAGCACCGATGATCGGGAAAAAAAGCCATGCAAAAATACCTTGCGTTAGCCAAAAACTTTCCCACGACCATTTTTTTACTTTCTTAATCGGAACATACGAACTTGCTTGTCCGAAACTGCCGATTGCTATAATCATTAAGCCAATTAGTGTATTCATGGTTTTATCGTTTTGAGGTTACATGTTTTTCGTATTGTTGAATTTCTGCGATATAATCTTCGCCAACGGCAATGTTGTTTTTCAAACAGAACATATCCCAAACGGCGTTCCAGGGTAGGGCTTTGGCTTCTTCGAGCAATGCCAATCGTTCGAAATACTGTTCGTTTTCTTCGTAGGTTTTCAATTGTGAAATCGGCTCTAAAAGTCCTTGCAAAAATGCTTTTTGCGTGGCACGAATCCCGATCACATAAGCACCCAAACGGTTGATCGAGGCATCGAAATAATCCAATCCGATATGAACTCGATTGAGGGCTTCGGCACGTACAATTTCTTTTGCCAAATCGGTTACATCATCGTTCAGAATCGTTACGTGGTCGCTATCCCAGCGAATCGGACGACTCACGTGCAACATGATTTCCGGCGTGAAAAGCAACAACGATGAAATTTTGTCGGCAATACTTTCGGTCAAGTGAAAATGCCCGGTATCCAACGTTACGATTTTTTGGTTTTTCGCACCATAGCCTAAATAAAAATCATACGACCCCACAGTGTAACTTTCCAAACCGATACCAAACAATTTCGCTTCGATACAATCTTTCATGTTTTTGTAATTCGTTGCAAAAATTTCATCGAGCGATTTTTCTAAGATGGCACGGTATTTCAGGCGGTTCACGGTTTGGTCTTTCATGCCGTCGTGAATCCAAAGATTCATGATGCAAGGATCGTTTTGGTATTGACCCATTGCCTCGGCAATAGCCCGACAACGCTTGGTATGCTCAATCCAAAAATCACGAATCTCTTTATGGGGATTCGACAAGGTTAAATCGCCACTTTTGGGATGTCCGAACGATGTAGAATTGAAATCTAATTTCAACCCTTTTTCTTTCGCCCACTGCATCCAGCTTGCAAAATGCGATGGGTCAACTTCGTTTCTATCCACCACTTTTCCTGCAAAGTCACCATAAATAGCATGTAAATTCAATCGGTGGTTTCCGGCAATCAAGGTCAATACTTTTTCAATATCTTGACGAATTTCGTCGATATTACGAGCCTTACCCGGATAATTTCCGGTGGCTTGAATGCCTCCGCCGCCAAGGTTTCCGAGATTTTCAAATCCGGTAACATCATCGGCTTGCCAACAATGAATAGAGATCGAAATTTTTTGCAAATCCTCTAAGGCTTTGTCTGTGTTTACACCAACGGCTTGATAGCGTTCTTTGGCGATTTCGTACGATTTTTGGATTAGGTCTGTTTGGTTCATGATGGATATGTTTTAATGGGTTATTTTCAAAAAATTGATGTAAGCCTCGTTCCAGAGTTCGGTGTTTTTCGGGAGAAATAATTCCGATTCAAAAGAATTCCGTACGATGGTTCGAATATCGTGAAGCGATTGAACTAAACCCAATCCTTTGGCTTGCATCATCACATTGCCGATGGCAGTTGCTTCGGCAGGACCTGCCATCACCGGAATACCAATGGCGTTGGCTGTTGCTTGATTGAGTAATTTGTTTTGTGCACCACCACCAATCACGTGTAATTTTTCGATGGTAAACGGTGCAACTTTTTGCAGACCGTTTAACACATGTTTGTATTTCAACGCCAAGCTATCAAAGATACAACGCACAAATTCGGCATGAGTTTGAGGTGGTTTTTGTGCTGTTTTTCGACAATAATCGGCAATCGTTTGGGTCATACTTTCGGGATGGGCAAACATCGCATCATCGGGATCAATCAAAAATTGAAAATTGTCTACCGATTCCGACATTTGCACAATTTCAGGATACGTATACGTTGTTCCTTCACGTTCCCATTCCTTGCGACATTGCTCCAAAAGCCACATTCCGGTAATGTTTTTCAAAAAACGCGTGGTACCTTCCACACCACCCTCGTTGGTGAAATTCATCGCAAAACTTTCTTCGGTGATGATGGGTTCCTTGACCTCGATACCCATCAACGACCACGTTCCCGAACTCAAATATGCGAAGTCTTTGTTTTCGGCAGGCACGGCAGCAATGGCAGAACCGGTATCGTGTCCGGCAACCGCCACAACAGGAATTTCGTTCAATCCACATTCCTTGCAAATCACATCGCTGATATTGCCTGCAATACTGCCGGGCATCACCATCGGTGGAATCAATGAGGAGGCAACCTCAGCAGCCGTCAACAGTCGGGTTTCAATCTGTTTGGTTTTCGGATTTAGAAACTGTGATGTGGAAGCGATCGTGTATTCGCACCATTTTTTGCCGGTGAGCAGATAGATAAACGCATCCGGCATAAATAAAATTGAGGTGGCATGTTTCAGTGCGGAAGAGCCTTCTTTTTGGGCTGCATAAAGTTGGAAAAGGCTGTTGAAATTCAGGATTTGAATCCCTGTTGTTTCGTAGACCTCTTTTCGAGGAATGATTTTGAAAAACGCTTCGGGCATTCCGTTGGTGTAGGGGTCGCGATATGAGCGAGGCAGGCTCAGAAACGAGCCATCTTCCGCCACATATACAAAATCCACACCCCACGTATCAATGCCGACAGCATCTAAATCTATGCCTTGCTGTTTCGCCGTTTGCAGTCCTTTTTTAAGTTCTTCAAACAAAGCATAAATGTTCCAATAATAGTTGTTGTTGATACGCAAAATGTTATTCGGAAAGCGCGTTAATTCTTTCAGTTCAAGTTTGCCGTTTTGTAGTGTTCCCAAGATGGATCGACCGCTTGTTGCACCAATATCGAAAGCAAAGAAATGATGTGTTTGTTTCATGGTTGTATTTTTATATTTTGGGTTTCAAGCCTTCCCATCTTACATCCCATTTTCCGTCTTTGGGGAAGCCCGGATTACGAGTTTTGTTGCCGTCCCAGCCGGCACACATCATGGCGACAGCCGTGAGTAACCCGCCGTTTCCGGGCAGATATACGCGTAAAACATGGTCTTGATAATTGTGTCCGTTGATCAAGTAGGTGTTGGTTCGTTTGTCCATGAGCAAAGCCCCGACTGCTTTTTCGGGATCTCCCAAACGTGCAGCACTCATGGCTACCATCGGATAATCCCAGCCCCAGGTGTGATTCCAATTCCAATTTTCCCAAATCCAATCCAATGTGTTTTTCATTATGGTTTTATCAAAAAGTCCGTTCTCCGGAAATACGCCAAACGCTCCAAGTACAGCCGGATGATCGGAAATCAAACGGAAATTTTCATACGTGTCGGGTGCCGATTCAGCAGCTAAATACATCCCATCTTTTTGTGCCAATGGCGAAAGTTTTTTGATGAGATGATCCCAGTCGGCATTGCGTGATTTGCCCATACGTTCTCGCCACTGTTGTGCTAATTTCATGCCCAGATGCCAATATGCCAATTCGTAAGGAGAATTGAACGTTACATGGGGTTTCAAGGTTTCTTGTGCAGGGATAATTCCTTTCAAAATGTAGCGATCGTTGGCTTGATCGTAATCGGCAAAATCGTACATAAATTCGGCTGTTTTTTCAATCAAATCGGCGTACCTTTCCAAAAGTTCCGGCGAAGGATTGGCTCGATACAACAATTCTGCAAAATAAATAATATGTGGCTGTTGCCAAATGATGAAAGAACCCACACGCGACGGGGCTTCTCCTCCCAAATGATCAGTCATTTTCATCCAGCGAATGCCTTTGAATCCTTGACGTTCGGCGATGGCTTTGGCAACCGGTTCCACTCTGTTGTACCAGCCCAGCGAACGTTCCAACATTTCCGGATGTCCCCACAACGCAAACCAAGCCTGATGCCAATAAATCATTTCGATGTGAGGTTTTCCGAACCAGGTGTTGTAGGTCAGTCCTGATTCCTGTGGCGGCATATTTGCGGAACTCTGAATAGCGAGTAAATACTGCGATAACACCACACGGCGTTCCAATTCTTTGGCTCTTTCGTCTGTGCATTTTGAGAAATCTACCGCAGCACCCTTAGTCCAAAAATCATTCCAATGGTTGGCTGTTTTTTCACGAATTTCGGAAAATTTCGGCAAGGTTTCGCCCGATGGATCCTCCGGTGTAAACCACGCACTAAACACCAAATCATCGGTTCGAGTTGACAATACAAAATAATGTTTTTCCTTTTCGGAAAATGTTGCCTCGCCTTGCCATTGGATATTTACAAAATAAACGGCATCGTTAATTTCTCGTTTCAAAATTGCTGATTGTGATGTTTGTGCCACAACGGTGGTTTTATGTAAATGCGGTTTAGTCCAATCGCAGGCATAATCTCCCCATGCACCCGTTGGATAGGCAAAACGGAATTTCACAGCAGGTTGATATTCGCCGGTGATTGTTGCACCAACGGTGGCACTAATCATATCTTTTTCGGGATGACAAACCGTTTTGACGACCACTTTTTTGTTATCAACGGAAAAACTGCTGAGAATTTCGCCGTTCCACAAGTTCAGGTGCTGGTCGAGACTTTTTACATCGTTGACCGTTATTTTTTCATCAAATTCCAAGCCGATAATTCCCAAATGCAAACGGTTGGGATTGGAGCGGAAATAATGTGCTGCATCCATCCGCCGTTGTGTGAAATCGGGATGTTGATCCGCATAAGGTTCCATTCGACCTCGACCGAAATCATAATCTTGAAGCGTTTCCTCAAACGTATAATTATTCACATTCGGAAACGTGTGCCAGCCCCATTGAGACTGCGTTCCAAGAGGCATACCATGTTGATAGGCATCTGGAAAAGTTTGCAATCCGGTAACGTCTACGGTCATGGCAAATCCGCCGTTTCCAATAGATAAAGAGCCCAGAGAGTCGACCTCGGTTAATCTCGGATTATTTCGCATGACCAATGCTTTGCGATCAATCGGTTCCTGTTTGTTTGTTCCGCATGCCACACAAGCGAGTAGGCATAAGAGGAAAAAAATGTTTTTCATAGTTATTTTTGTTTTGAAAGGGCGATGCACGTATCGCCCCTATAGGTTCGATTTGCAAAGATACAAAAAAATTTGAATAACGGAAAAGTTTTTCAATAAAACACTATGTTTTCCACCAAAAAAATGCTTGATTTTGCCTGCGTTTTTCCTCCGGTGTCCTTGCACAATAAATTTTTTCTTTCGTGTAAGGATGGATTCCGGACGAATACATTTCGGTTGATGCCGTCATCGGTGTTGGCATAAAATCCTGAACCTGTTCCAAACGATAACCTAATTTTTTGGTTTTTTCGGCAAGGGCTTTCATGTCTTTTTCGGTACACCCCGGATGGCTCGAAATAAAATATGGTATTATTTGCTGACGCAGCCCCAGCCTGCGATTGAGATTGTCGAAATAGGTTTTGAAATCCACAAATCTCTCAAAATTGGGTTTCCGCATCACTTGCAAAACATGATTTTCGGTGTGCTCGGGTGCCACTTTCAATCGACCGGAAACGCAGTTGGTAATCACATATTCCGCATACTCATAATCGGGATTAACAGATTGTTTATCAAACAAATCATAACGAATTCCGGAACCGATAAACACCTTCTTGACGTTGGGGTGTTTGGCAACGGTTTGGTATAAATCAAGCAAAGGTTTATGGTCAACATTCAGGTTGTTGCAAATGGTCGGATATATACACGAATGTTTTTTACACTCCTCACAAATAGCCTGCGTTTTAGCGTTCATTTGCCACATATTTGCAGACGGACCGCCCAAATCCGAAATAAAACCTTTGAAATCGCACATCTGTACTACGTTTTCGACTTCTTTCAGAATAGATTTTTTACTTCGACTCTGAATGTGTTTGCCTTGATGTTCGGCAATCGAACAAAACGCACAACCTCCAAAACAACCTCGATGAATGTTGATCGAATGTCGAATCATTTCGTACGCCGGAATCACGCCTCGCTTGTTGTATTTGGGATGAGGCAACCGCGTGTAAGGCAAGTCATAAACCGCATCAATTTCGGCGGTGGTCATCGGGGAATACGGCGGATTGATGACAACGTTTTTTTGGTCATCAATATATGCGATTTGCGGAACATCATGTAGAGACGCGATGCATCGCGTCTCTACGGCGACACGCATACGTTTCGCAATTTCCACAATCGGCTTTTCGCCCATACCATAAACCAATAAATCCGCACCGGATTGGGTCAAAATCGACGGCATTGTTTTATTTTGCCAATAATCATAATGTTCGATTCGTCGCAACGAAGCCTCGATTCCACCCAAAACAACAGGTGTTTCGGGAAACAGTTGTTTCAGAATTTGGGTATAGACTATAGTCGGATAATCCGGACGAAATCCCGCCTGATTGTTGGGCGTGTAAGCATCGTTGTTTCGCAGTCGTTTCGCAGCCGTGTAGTGGTTTACCATCGAATCCATACAGCCGGCAGTAACACCAAAAAACAGACGCGGCTTGCCGAATTTTTTGAAATCTCTTAAATCATCTTTCCAATTGGGTTGCGGAAGAATCGCCACTTTGTAGCCTTCGCGTTCCAAAACACGTCCAATCACAGCAGTGCCAAAACTCGGGTGGTCGACATACGCATCGCCCGAAACAATCACAATATCAACTTCCGACCACCCTCGTTTGAGGATTTCGTCTTTGGTGATGGGGAGCCAGTCGGTAATCGGACGCATGAAACAAACGCAATTTTTTTGCAAAGATACGAAAAAAAACGAAATGCGGAGCATTTCGTTTTTTTTCGTGGGTTTATTAACAATTTGCGGAAGTTTTCAACATTTTAACACTTTTTAACAAAAAAAATATACGAAAATCAGGGGGTCGAGCGTTATATATGGTAGGGGCGTATTGCATACGTCGCCCAATGAATAGTGAATAATGAACCTAAAAAATCAAAGATTATGGAAACAAACAAACCAAACATTAGCGAAACACAACTACAACGTAGTTTCATCGCCGAAATTAAACAAAAAATTCGTATGGCACAGTACGATGCACTGCAACAGGTCAATGTCAGATTGATCAGTCTGTACTGGGAAATCGGCAAATCCATTTTCGAGAAACAAGCCGAAAGTTGGGGAAAGTCGGTTGTGCCAAAATTATCGCAAGAGTTGCAAAAGGAATTTCCGGGAACAGGAGGATTTTCGGTGAGTAACCTGTGGTTGATGGCTCAGTTCTACTCTGAGTATCACAACGATATAAATCTCCAACCATTGGTAGGAGAAATTAGTTGGAGTAAGCATACGCTAATTTTGATGCGATGCAAAAACGCACTGCAACGAGAATTCTACATCAAATCCACAAAGAAATTCGCATGGACGAAAAGCCTGTTGATCCACCATATCAACAACCAAGCGTATGAAAGTTACCTGATCAATCAAACCAATTTCGACCAAACGATGGCAGAAACCCGAAAAAAAGATGCACACCTTGCCATAAAAGACGAGTATTCGTTTGGGTTCTTAGGCTTGCACAACGAGTATTCGGAACAGGAATTAGAGAACGCCCTTGTGAAAAATATTCGTAATTTTCTGTTGGAGATGGGAAATATGTTCACGTTTGTAGGCAATCAGTTTCGCTTGCAAGTGGATGATAAAGAGTATTTTATTGACTTGCTGCTGTATCATAGGCAACTGCAATGTTTGGTGGCGGTGGAGTTAAAGATGGGGGAATTTATGCCTGAATACAAAGGCAAAATGGAATTCTACCTATCTGTTTTGAATGATACCGTAAGGTTGCCCAACGAGAACGATTCCATTGGAATCATCATCTGTCAAGAGAAAAACAGAACCGTTGTGGAATACTCGCTGAAAACCAGCATACAACCCATCGGTGTAGCGACCTATCAAACCACTACACTGCTACCCAAAGAATATCGCCATCTGCTGCCCAACGAGAAAGACATTCGAGAAAAGTTAGGGGATATGTTTTAGATATATTTAGAGACGAGGCTACATTTTTTTACTGACTCCACCAAAACTATAACTCACTCCAAGTCCTAAATTAACAGGCCATTGATGTATTCGCGAATTGTCAGAAATTTGAAAGAATGCACCCAATCCTAAGGCCATATGAAATTTCCATTTAGGTCCGCCATGCCGTATAAATCCTGTAGGTTCGACAATTATGCCTTTTTGATGCTCAGGCCCGGAATAAAATTCTCGACGAACATTCATGTTTGTATGCATATATCCTAACTTCAGCCCAGCTCCCAATTCCATATTAGCAGTATTTTTTCCAATGTTTCCGAAATTAAACTGAGTAAAATATAGTTGATAATTACCATCTTGATACTGACCTGTTGCCACACCTGAATAATTGCCGTAACCATAAGCAAATCCACCATACAATTCCATGATATTTCGGTCGTTAATCCTCTTGTAAGATCCGATTGCACCGTGCAAGTAATAGTTATGGCGAGAGTCATCAGCAATCCCTGTTCCTGCAACTTGAATGGCTATTTTATCCGTTACACCACACGAAATAGACGCTTGCACACTTGGCACCGGAACGGTAATTCCCCCTTCAATTCTCGTATCGCCTTTTTCCTTAATCAACGGAATGCCGGTTAGACGTGGGTAATAAGTACAACTGCAACAAATCGTAAAAAACAACGTAACTACAACAAATGTATGGGTTTTCATAGTTTTTATTTTTTGCAGGGGCGATGCATGCATCGTCCTTACAGATTCTTTTGCAAAGGTACGAAAAAAAAACAAAAATCAAAAAAAATTCGTATCTTTGCAAAAAAATGTCTAAAAAAATCTACATATTAGGTCCGGCTTTTCCGTATCGAGGTGGGCTTTCGGCGTTCAGCGAACGTTTGGCAAAGCAGTTCCAGGACGAAGGACATGAGGTTACCATTCTGACCTTTTCGCTACAATATCCGAAAATTTTGTTTCCGGGAAAAACACAGTTTTCATCGGGCGAAGCACCGAAAAACCTGAAAATAGAGCGTTGTGTGAATTCCATCAACCCGTTCAACTGGCTAAAAATCGGACGAAAAATCCACAACGAAAAACCGGATTTACTCATCATCAAATACTGGATGCCCTTTATGGCACCGTGTTTCGGGACAATTGCTCGATTGACGAAACGAAACAAACACACCAAAATTGTGTCCATCGTGGACAATATGATTCCGCACGAAAAACATATTTACGATATGCCATTATCGAAATACTTTGTAAAGCCCGTAGATGCTTTCGTTGCGATGAGTCAATCGGTGAAAAATGACATACAAAAATTTTCTCAAAAAACGTGCATGCTCAGTCCTCACCCGATGTTCGACAATTTTGGTGAGGCAATTTCTCGCGAAAAAGCGTTAGAAAACATGAACTTGTCGAAAGAGTTTCGCTATCTGCTATATTTCGGATTCATCCGTCATTACAAGGGTTTAGACTTGTTGCTCAAAGCATTTTCCGACGAACGATTGAAAAAATATCCGGTGAAATTGATTATTTCCGGAGAATTTTACGAGGATTCAAAGCCGTATTTCGATCTCATCGAAAAGCATAATTTGCACGACAGAATTATCTTGAAAACCGATTTCATTCCCGACAACGAAGTCGCGAATTACTTTAGCAGTGCGGATTTGATTACACTTCCTTATCGCGATGCAACGCAAAGTGGTGTAACACAAATTGCCTATCATTTCACCAAACCGATGTTGGTTACCGATGTTGGCGGATTAGCCGAATTGGTTCCCGACGGAAAATCAGGATACGTTGTAATGCCCGATTCACAAGCCATTGCCGATGCTTTGGTTGATTTTTTTGAAACCAAAAATCCCGACTATTTCACCGAAACTTTGCAAGAACAACGCCAACGTTTTGAATGGTCAACGATGACGAAAACCATAGGTTCTATTTGATGCCAACAGGCAGGTTAAACAAAAACTCCAAACCTCCGCCTGCACGATTCTTTACAGAAATCGTGCCTTTGTGAAAGGCGATTGCATTTTTTACGATCGACAAACCCAAACCCGAACCACTGGTGTCGCGAGTGCGACCTTCCGATACACTGTAAAACCGTTCAAAAATTCGACTTAAATGTTGTTCGTCTTGTATGCCAATTCCGTTATCCGAAAAGGAAAAATAATGGAAATCGTTGTCCGAATTGTAGCGATGAATAGAAATTGTCGTTCCTTTTCCTGCGTATTTTATCGCATTATCCGTCAGATTTCGAAATATCGAATACAGCAAATTTTCATTGCCTTTAACCACTGTATCGGCGGGGATATTCGTGCTAATGACGATGCTGTTTTCTGCCAACAAAATTCCTAAATCTACGCAAACACTTTCAACAACCGGAAGGATATGGACTTTGTCTGTATGAAATGAATGCGGAGCGTTTTCAATTTTAGTCAATAAGCCCACATCGCTTATCAAATCTGATAAAGACAGCGTTTGCGAAAATGCTTTTGAAATAAATTGACGTTGTTTTTCCGAATCCAATGATTGTTCCAAAATGGTTTCGAGATAGCCGCGAATGCTCGTTACCGGAGTTCGTAATTCGTGAGCGATATTACTGGTTATTTCTTGTTTAATCCGATGGGTGTTGGCTTCGGTGCTTACAATCACGCGTCTGATAGACTTTCCGAACATTTGAGCGGCAAAACTTATGAACAGTAACGCCGTTAAAAACAGCAAAAGTGTAACATATAAAAAACCATTGTCAACTCTAAGAAATCCTTTCACTTGAATATCGTAAGGCAAAGCCACTCGCACATAATAATCTTCGAAAGATTTGGCATAGTAAAGAAATTCTATGCCTTTTGTAGCAGATTCTCGCATGGAAGAACCTTGTCCGAGTTTTTTGGCAACCACAATTTCCGGACGTTCGCCATGATTATCCATGCTTTCAATATCGCGAAAAACGTTGTCGTAAAAAACCTGACCTTGTTTATTCACAAGGGTTAGACGGATATTGTCGGGAAATAATTTTAGGAGAGAATCAATGGGTGCGTTGTGATAAAAAGCATGGTTTACAACATCGGCATACACATTAAGTCGATCTTCCAAAGCCTCAATTTTATGGCGTTTGGCACGAGATTGTTCAAAAATGACAACCCCTGCGGCAAACAGCAGAAATATAATTCCAAACAGAAAAAACAGTTGGTATCTGTATCTTAGTTTCATAGTGTTGGTAACTTAAAACGATAGCCGTATCCGGAACGACTTGAAATCAAATTTGCCATTTTGCCGAGTTTTTTTCGCAGACGTGTGATGTGTACGTCAACAGTGCGTTCGGTCACGTATGGAGCGTCTTTCCAAAGATGTTCGATCATATCTTCTCGACGAAAAATACGTGTGGGATGGGTTGCCAATAAGGTTAAAATTTCAAATTCGGTTTTCGTCAGAGAAATGGATTCGCCGTTGACAAATGTTTCTTTGATTTCGCTATCAATCGTCAGATCTCCGAATATGAGTTTATTTTTGTTGAGTGTGGGTGTTGATGGATTCAGATTGTTGTGACGTTTCAGCACAGCCTTCACTCTTGCAATCACTTCTTTGATGGAAAACGGTTTGGAAATATAATCATCGCCACCCACCGAAAAGCCTGTCAACATATCGTTTTCCGTGTCTTTGGCAGTCAAAAAAATAATCGGCACTCGGTTGTTTTCCTTTCGCAATTTTTCTGCCATTTTGAATCCTGACATACCGCTCATCATCACATCAAGTAGAACCAAAACATGGTCGGAAGTGATTTTTTCGAGTGCCTCTTCGGCAGAATTGGCACAGGTTATATCAAATCCTTCGTTTGCCAGATTGAACTCCAAGATTTCACAAATGTCTTGTTCGTCGTCAACGATTAGAATTTTTTTAGGCATGGTTTTTTGGTGCAAAGATACAAAAAAAAATTATTTTTCGATTATAAATAACTAGATTTTCGCTGCAAAATTATTCGTAAAAAATTAAAACGCACTTACAAAAATGTTACAATAATATTACTTTTCAATTCCCCCGTTGGTTGAGGTTGTAAATAGGACGTTCGACGGCGATGGAATCCCCGCTGGCGCGGACTTGCAGTCCGTGCCCCGTATAAATCTGTTCGGCGACGATTTCTCTTTGTTCATTTCTTTTTGAGAGCAAAAAGAAACGAACCAAAGAAAAACTCTTTGCTGAAAATATGATCTCCGCTGCCGCTCCGACATTTTCAGCAGCAAGGTACTCGCTTTCGCTCGTAAATTCTGACGCTACGCCTAATGTTGTCGGCTTGTAATACTGTTCATCTAATATGTCTAATCTTATGCAACCCAAGTTTTATCTATTTTTTATTTTTTAATTCTTTTTATTTTGGCACGGATTACAAATCCGCGCCAGCAGGAGTGTTTTTACTGTAGGCAATTTACTATCTGTACCCTTTGAAATCAACAACCCTGCAATCTTTTTTTGATATTATTACATGCCCACCACCACCTCTCCTTAAAGTGTCTTTCAAACTATAGACTACTGTGTAAGAATCCGCCTCTTCTAAAATTTCAATTTGAAAATTATCAATTTTGTCGAAGAATTTTCTTTCTGCGACTCTATTTGCCATTTTTAAGACCGATTCTTTATCGGAACAATCCGAAGGTTGAGTTTCTTTTTCTGAACATTTCATAGAGAGAAAAGTTAAAGATAAACATATTAAAAATAAATTTTTCATAATATTGAATTTTTATCGGTTATATCTTCGTGAATTTATCAAACCAACCCAAATAGGACCGCCTGCCGGTAACAATAACCAACTTGCATGGTCATACCATTTGGTTTTTATGCTTAAAACATTTAAAAGATTACGTTGAGTAGGGTCTTGATAATCTACATATTGTCTACTTTTTGTACCATAAATATCCAACGGGTTTTCGCGAAAATCCCAACCTACACCATTATTACCATATCTTCGGAAATCTTCGGGCGATTTATAAAACCCACCCGCTGGCGCGGACTTGCAGTCCGTGCCCCGTATAAATCTTTCATATTTTTTTATTCGTTTTTTATTCATTTTCTATTCTAAATTGACGTGGTGGTTTTTAGGTTTGTTTTGTGTTGGCACGGACTACAAGTCCGCGGGAGCGGGGTTAAGGATAACTTCTATTTCTTGCCTTTCAGGTGTCCACATCGCACCGCTAATTGGATCAACAATTAAAAAACCAATAGGCATTAAGAAAGGAATCCAAAAATTTCCTCGATAATGCCTATCTATTATAAAAAAAAGTGCTTCTTCTTTTGTTTGATAACCCTTGTGCGAAATTTCTATTAAATATTTGGCTCTTTTGAAATAGCCTGCACCTGATTTCAATACCAAAGTATCTGGACTTTGAGTGTTTATTATTACTCGTCCATTTCTATCTGTTACGCTAACATTGGCTCTTTCAGGAATTGTATGTATAGGAACCGAGTAAACACTTTTGCTACGCATCGTTGCACATCCTGAAAATAAAACACAAAGCATTAAAAGCATTAAAATTTTGTTATTCATTTGTTAAAGTCTGTTAAAAAACCAAAGCCAATCAAGAATCCCCTGTTGGCTTGAGATTGCTACGAGGATGTTCGGCGGCGATTCCATCGCCGTCGCTCTATCCAGGCAGGTTCTACCTGCGTTTGTTCGTTCATATAGTTGTGTTTTTTGCATTTTATATTTTTGGTTGTGATAGATAGAATCTATCTTGATAGGACGACGGCGATGGAATCGCCGCCGAACGGGGGAATTATCTCACCACAAAAATTAGGTTAATATCGCCAATTTCGAGAGGTTTATCATGGCAAAGTATAAAATTATCAATGTTGATTTTCATCGTGTCGCCAGCGTGAACTATGCGGTTGATTTCAATCCCTATGCCATCATTACCGCTAATCATTCTTGCCTCTTGCATACGTTGCCTCGCCTTACCTCTTTCGTGCAAATCAATTATTGCTGTAAGAATTTCGCCTTTATGGGTTATCTCTAATTTCTCAGGATTTATTAAAACAGGGTTATCTAAATTGAATCTCAGACTTGCATGAGTTTGATGGTTTGACAATACAGCACCTGAAATTTCGACACTTCCACAATCAAAACTGAACTTCTTTTCAAATACACCACCGTTTAGTGAAACCCTAAATGCACTGCGGTCGCATGATACCAATGAAAAAACGAGTAATAATGAGATAAAAAAAGTTGTTTTCATATTATTGATTTTAAGATTACTACCACCAAAATCTACCCCACGCTTGCCTCTCGAAAAAATTCATTTGTTCAATAAATTGCCCACTACGTTTTGTACTTAATACCGCTGAAATACCCTGCATAAAATAATTAGGCAAAAACCTATCTCCAAGGGCTCTCGACTGCCAAACATGGTGCATTTCGTGTGGCATTATGCCATACTCACGAAGGAAACTACTTTCTCCCATAACAGCATACGCTCCCATAGCCCCCATATTAAGCCTATCTATTAAACCACCGCTATAAACAAATGCTAAATCTCGCCACTCAAATCTCGTGTTTCCACCGAAAAGCATATTGCCTAATCCCAAAGTATTTGCTGCGATATTCCCTATATTATTCTGCCATTGTAACAACTGTTGTCCTCTACCAAAAGTTAGATTAACAGGACCCACCCCTACAGTCACTTTTGAAAATGGGTCTACGCCATTTGCCCAATTATTCCCTATGGATCCTCCGGCCGTCCCTATCATTTGGTGGCCTAATTTTCCGGCTAATTGCCAACCTGCTTTTTCTGCACCCCACGCATTTACCATTCCCAAACCACCCGTAGCTCCCCAAAGTCCTGTACCTAATCCAACCAAACCGGCTTTCCATGCTCCGTCCCAACCACCACCAGATAAGGCGTTCATACCTATGTTTATAGCGGAACTGTTCAATGCTGTGCTCGTAATCCCCCACGCTTTTGTTGCCACGTTTGTTCCTGCTACTGTCATGCCTGACGCCCCTATAGCCGCAGAAAAAAGCCCGCCTGCCGCTGCGCCGACAAGCCCCCCTGCAATTGCACCCTGCCACCCATTTTGCCAATAATCATTAGTGAACGGATTCCACGTACCTGATTGGAGAGCACCTCCGACATAAGACCCCACGACAGCCCCAATTATAACTGGCACAAACCAAACAATTTCCCCCGTGGGATCAATATACGACAACGGATTATTTCTTGCATACGTATACCGATTAAAATCTTGTGTGTAGGTAGCGTCCGGCACATACGGATCCGGACTCAAAAACCTCGCTAAAACCGGATCGTAGAGCCGTGCATTCATGTTAATCAACCCAAACTCTTCCAAATGCTCATGCCCTGTAAATCCGCGATTAGTGATGTTTGTTCCGGTTACCAACGTACGCTTGCCCCAAGCATCGTAACGATATTGTGATACGATATCTTTGTTTGCATCCGTCAACATTCGTAAACTGCCCAAATGATCCGTATGAACAGCATATACCTCTCGTGCACCATTATTGGTTTTTATGGCTATGGCTATCAGGCCTTCGGGGCTGTGGATGTAGTCATACTCTTTGATTGTTTTCATGTTTACATCTTTCTCATACGAACCTACGTAATAGCGTGTGCGTGGAATCAAACTGGGGGAATGTACGCTTTTGTTGCGTTGCTTGTCGGGACCATAGCTGAAAGTAAGTTGTTGGCTACCTTGCGTGATCTGCGAAGGGCGTTCGAACGAGGTATGGGTCAAGCTGTAAGCCGGAGGCGTATAACCTCGTGCAAGGGGAGAAATGCTGGTTACAGCATGGTTGTTGTTGCCATACAAATACGTACCTACATCGAATTTGGTCAAGATGTTGCCGTTGGGTTCATAACTAATATTTTGAAAGACCGGGAAATTTACGCTTATGGAATTGAGCCTGTTCTGAGCATCGTAGCCAAACGTCTCGTTACGAGCGTTGGTGATGTCGTTTCGTTGTTGCAAGTTTCCGGAAGTAGGGATAAAATTATACGCTATTTGGTCGATTGGATTTGCTCCATCGTTCAATGTAATGCTTTGCAAAGTTAGATTGGCTGTGTTGTACGCTGTATGGCGTGTTAATCCGTTGCCGAATGTACTGTGGGTTATTTGTCCGAGAGCGTTTATTTCATTGGGTTGCCACAAGAGGGGAGCATTGTTGTTAGTTCCGTTACGTAAAGCAATCAGATACCCATTGTTGTCATATTGATGCCATAGTTCAAAGCCCGATGGCGACACTTTTTGTTGCAGGCGACCGTAAGCATCATAGGTGTATTGGGTGATATAATTCGTGTTGTCTATTCGTTCGATGACTTGCTCGGGCAACCCCAGGTGGGTATAAACGATTTTGCGATGTTCGATGCGTCCGGTTCTGATAGATTCCAATTGCCCTTTTCCTCCACCAGAGGTGGCGTAGTGATAGGTGAGATTGATGTCGGGAGAAACTTCCGAAATCATTCGTCCTACGGCATCATACGTGAACGTTGTGGCTTGCCCGCGTGCATTGGTTTGGCTGCGAAGCATGCCGTAGGCATCGTAGTCGTAAAGTATCGTTTCGCCAAGGTTGGGTTCTTGCAAAGCATTTTGAAAACCCCGATAGTCGTAGCCGATGTAAGTGGTTAACCCTACAGCTGTGATGGCAATCGGTTTACCGAGGCTGTTGTAGGCATAGTTGATCGTTCCGCCTTCATCTGTTACCGATGCGGTTAAGCCTGCACTATTGAGAGTGGTTGTACGGAATGTTCCGTCAGGATAGGTTACGGTATGATTCAAACCATTGTAGTCGTAGGTAGTCGTGCCTGCAACGGAAATCTCCTGTTCAAGGCGATTAAGAGCATTGTACTGGTATTCGGTGTATTTGGTGCTTGGAGTGCCATATCCGGGCAAATAACTTCGATAAAGTTGTCCTTTGTGGTTGTACTCGTTTCGGGTAAAAACATCGCCCGAAAAACCTTGTATTCGGGTTCTGACGATTTGTCCGGGGGCATTGTACCACACCGATTGCGAGGGTACACCCTCTTGGGTGCGGTCGGCACGATAAAGGTGCGGATGGCTGATATCCCAAGCCAAGGTATGGGTTGTAATACCTACCGGACTGTTTTCTTCGATTAGGTTTCCAAAACCGTCGTACTCAAAAGAAGTGGTCAGCCCACCCATATCGGTTACTGAGGTTACTCTGCTGAAAATATCGTATTCGGTTTCGGTTGTTCCGATGGCATTTGTACGGCTGATCGGTCGTCCGCGACTATCATAGCCAAGAGTAAGGTTTATCGTAGAGCAGTTGGTAGCCTCTGTAGTAATGTCTTGCGGATTGCCGAACCTATCAAAACTACCGTAGGTGGTAGTTACTGCTTTGGGATTTCCCTTAAAATCTATTTGTGAAATTAATCGACCGTTGTTGTCGTAGTCAAATACCGTAGTGTCGGAAAATACTCCATCCAAACCACTTCTATTTACAATACTTTGAGCCAATCGGTTTTTGAAATTACTTCCCTTTGCAACCCATGTGTTGGTAATTTGGGTGATCAGATTCCCTCGTGTTTTGGTGATTCGCCAAGGGTTACCATCGTCAGAGATTAGATATTGATAGTTGGTGGTTACTGACAGACCGATTAGATGGTCGGTGGCGATTTCGTTCGACACGTACGGAAAAATACGCTTTGTTCCCAAAACCAAGTTGTTGTTACTAAAAGATACTGTTGAAATATCTGTTGTGCCGTTAGCATTGGTTACGGTTTGCTGTGTCGGATATATGTTATAATAGGTAGTATTGTAGCCATAATTGGTAACAATTCTCCTATTTTGGGCACTGTTTGTTTTTCGTATACTTTCAAATCCTAAAAATCCTTTACCTTGTTTATGTAGTCTTGCTCCGGTATAATGATAATGTTCGTAATCATTCAGATTTCCATAGTTTCGAGATATTGCCGTGGTTACATAGAGGGGTTGCTGAAATTTGACTACCGGAAAAGAGTATGTTGATGATGATGAAGTATAATAAGATGTATTGGTAATGGGGTTATAATCAAAAGAGACCGTATTGTTGAGTCCGTCAACGATGTTTTTTACCAACAGGTTTTGTTGGCTGTTAAACGATTTCATAATAAAGGCATCAATATATCGTGCAAAGGATAATTCAGGGTAGCCATCGCCGTCAAAATCCGCAAAATGGAGGTATTCCCAACTCAACAGCGTATTCATGTTGTTGGGTGTAATGAAATATGATCCATAATTTTCGAATTGAAAGTTTTCGCCGTCGAATAGTCCTACTCTCAACGGAAATCCGTATCCATCATTTTGGGCAACATGTACAATATCTGTCTTTCCATCTCTGTTAAAATCTACCGCAAATCCTTTTCCCGTGATATTGAGATTTGGCAATTGTTTCTTTTCAAATCCGGTTCCGTTTGAAAATAGGATATAATATTCGTTTGGAAGTCGCTGAACCAAAATATCCATTTTACCATCTCCATTAAAATCTCCAATAATGTGCCCATCGGAGTTTTTTAGATCGGCTCCCAAACACAATAATGAAAATGCTGTGCCGTTTAATTCGTAAACTCTAAATCCTGAGGCATCCACTACCAACAGGTTGGTTTTGCCATTTCCGTTAACATCTATCAGAGTGCGGTCGGGAAGTATACCAAAATAACTTGTCCCCCAGGTTATCCCTCCATTCGCAATGATTGAGCCGGATTGATTATAAACTCTGCTTTCTGCTCTTGTCAATATTTCTTGTCTTCCGGTTCCGGTAAAATCTCCAACCACGGCGTCTGCCGAAAACGAATTAAATCCCCCTGATTGTGTGAACGAAGTCCCATTATAAATAAAGAAATCATAACGGAAATTATTATTAAGAATGGGATTTACGCTGCGAATGCGAACAACATCCATCAAGCCATCTCCATTCAAATCTGCCAACATCAGTTTTTGGAAACCGGAAACTAAAGGAATGGTAGCCTGTGCAACAAACTGAACATCTCCATAGTAATTGTATGCAAGATATACGGTAGCCACATCAGAGGAAGAATATGAAAGGGAACTTTTTATTTGGTAAGAAATAAAATCCGTTTTCCCGTCTCCATTGAAATCGGCATAGATTGGCAAAGAATTATCTTTATTGGGAAATATCCAAGAAAAGTATTCATCCTCGTATTTTGCATAGTCACCATCGTAATCGCCCCAGTCCACAATAGTAGAATTGTATCTTTCATTATTTTCTCCAAATTCTTCAATTTCGGTCAGTTTGGAATGAAAGCCATCGTAATAGTAATTAAATTTGTACTCTCGGAATGTTGTGTTTGTGGAAAATGCTTTTATTCCTGTCAGTAAAACAGATTGTTTTAATTTTCCTCCGGCAACGTATGAAATCAGTGAATCGTAACGGCTTTCATAAAAAAATTTTATTCGATTATAGGGCTGCAAATCGATATTTCCCGTATAGTCAATCTGTTTCAGAAAAAACTCACTGTTATCAGGTTTTTTAATGTAGGTATAAGTCATGTAATTACCGGAAGGATCGGTTGCTTTTGCCAACAACCAATGTAAAGGAGTGGTACCCGGTGCCAGTTCTTCGATATACGAATCAGGCGTAATACCATATTCCAAAATCCATCCATCTTTGGTTATGACTTCAAAGTAAAGGCGAGAACCTATTGTTTTGCACCGAATATCATTGAACGTTTCTATTTCTGTTCTGTATTCGGCTCCAAAAGTAAGGTTTACACCTGCAATCAAGATCAACCGTTGTCCGTCCAACATCAAATTATCCATATTGTTTAGCCTTATGGCATCTATTTCTCCGTCATGGTAAATCGTTTTTCCACATCTACTAATAGCAGATATTCCTGCTAAATTCCAACCCAAGCCTAAAAGTCCATTACCCGACTGACTATTGTAGGCAACAGACAGATTCGGCTGAACACCGCCTATTCCCGGCGGAATGTCTATGGGTATCTGATAGGTTGCTGCTCCGGTTGGCGTAACATCGGCAACACCGACAGTTGTTCCAATAGCGTACGATGTACTCAAATCTCGCTCCGGTGAGGGTGGCTCTGTTTGGTAGGTTGCAGGAGTGATAGGATGTCTATCAATTGCAGCTAACATGGAACTATTTTGCGTTGCCACAAAGTGATAGCCCGGAAGAAATACCACCTGTTCGCGGGCGATATGCACTCGGTTACCCGTTTCAGGAGTTGAAAGAATGATGACATTTTGCTGACCAATCGCATGAAACGACAACAATAGTAATAAATATGTGTATAGATATTTCACGATGTTATTCTTTAATGATTTTCCATTTCGAAACATTTTGACCCAAATGGATATCCAGCAAATATAATCCTGCTGTTCCTGTTATTTCCAAAGAAGTTAAATCCGACCGGATGGGTACGGTTTGCAACAACCTTCCGCTCATGTCGTACAAGCAAACGAAATTTCTAGTATCCGTATCCAAAGGGGAAATACCTAAAGTAATGGTTCCACGTGTCGGGTTGGGATAAACAGAGATCGTTTGCTTTTCGAGAACGACTGAAAAAACGTCTGTTTTTTGCATTTGTTTTTGCTGTTCTCCGTGGGTTTCTGTATCCGGCTCGCCGTCTTCGTTGATTTCAAATAATGAAAGAACATAGCGAACCGTCATATTACCGTCATTGTCGTATGCAAACCACACTGGAGGTATTAGGCTTTGCCCTTGTAGGCCAATAACCCCAAATAGTATGCATAATATCGTGCAGATTGCTTTCATAACATTATGGTTTATAATTCTTCATTGTTTCTATCTCCGCCTTCAGTCGCTGCAATTCTCTATTCTGCTCAATAATATACAACGTTAACTCCTCAATTTTCTGCAAAAGTTTAATTTGCATTTCGCTCATATCCATACCATTTTCGACCATCTCGTTTGCAGGAGCAATATCAGGCAAATGCTTGTTGGTGGTAACAAATTGTTCCAACTCCTCAAGCGGGAGCAGTTCATAATCGTCCTCAAAAACAAAATCCGCTCCAACATTAACTTGCACCTTTACTTCATTGGCACGAATACCTCCTCTAACCCATAAATTATGGTCAAGAGTTGCTCCATGCGAATTGACATAACTATCTACCTGTGTTTTTACCGGATACGATTGACCCAAAAGAAGCAGTGGACCATTTGTAACTACCGGATTTACAGGGTAATTTGAATGGTAAAAGTAAGTTGACGCCCCTCTGAGCCAAATGATAATTTTTGTCAAATCGTTGTGAGCCGTAGGGTCTGCCCAACCGGCAATAAATGGTGTAAACGACGACTTAATGTCAGCATCAATAAATTCAGAACCATGTCCCCAGTGGTTTACGTGGTATCGGAATGTAGCAATGACCGAACCTCGCCACATACCATCGTAATGAGTGTTCGCACGCCCTATATTCAAAATAGTTGCTTCGTCGTAAATCCATCCTCCATCGTCAAATTGAACCGGATAAAACGTATTCACATTTCCTCCTACCTGAAATGATCCAGAGGATGAATTGCGTGAAGAAACTTTTGCATTGGCTTGCTCTACCATAAATTGATGATACGCTGCCGAGTCCTGAAATACCGTCGGGTTGTCGACTTCTGCTGATGCAATTACTGAAATTCCAATCAGGAAAATCACAAACATACCACGAAAATAATGATTTTTTTTAGTGTTCATAGTGATTGTGTTTTAAAATTTTCCGCAAAGTTACAAAAAATCGTCTATTCGTGCAATGCTTTTTGAGAAAAGATATTAACAAAATTCCAAAAAATTTCGTACCTTTGCACCATGATTACTGTTTTAGGACCGACGGCTTGCGGGAAAACGCATTACGCTACACGATTGGCGGCGAAAATCAATGGAGAAATTATTTCTGCCGATTCCAGACAGGTGTTTCGTGGTATGGATATCGGAACCGGTAAGGATTTGAACGAATATAACGTTGATGGAAAACCGATTCCGTACCATTTGATTGATATCCGAAATCCGGGCGAGGAATACAGCGTTTTTGACTTTGTGTCGGATTTTCAAAGGGCATACCAAGATATTATTTCTCGAAAAAAAACTCCGATTTTATGTGGCGGAACGGGATTGTATTTGTCTGCCGTTTTACAGCATTATGAATTTTCAAAAGTCCCGATAAATCAGGCGTTTCACAAGGAAATGAATCAACTTGAACATGCCGAATTAATAGCACGTTTGCAAAACCTGAAACCTACGCACAACACCACCGATTTGGATATCAAAGAACGTACCATTCGAGCTTTGGAAATTGCTTTGCATGCTGTTTCGAAAACCTCTGCACCTGCCGATTACCGTGCGTTTCGAGTACCTCAGGGAACTGTGTTTGCCATTTTTCCGGAAAGAGAACTTGTGAAAAACAGAATTACACAACGCCTCAAAACCCGCTTAAACACAGGACTTATAGAAGAAGTTGAACGTTTAATTCAGCAAGGCGTTCCTTCCGAAAAATTATTGTTTTACGGTTTGGAATATAAATTTGTAACTCGTTATATTCTCGGAAATATCAGTAAAACCGAACTTTTTGAACAATTAAACATTGCCATTCATCAATTCGCCAAACGCCAAATGACGTGGTTTAGAAAAATGCAAAAAGAAGGTGTGGAGATGATTATTGTCGAATGATTTTTTTAGATACAACGCCCTTTTCGGTGTGCAAAACTAAAATATAAACGCCTCTCGGCAAATACGAAATGTTGATTGAAAAAGGTGCGATGTGCGATGTGCGAGAGGTAAACATACGCTGTCCGTTCATATTGTAAATTTCATAAGAATTCACAAGGATTTCGGGAGATTCGACAAACACCATTCCATCGCTTGGATTCGGAAACACGTTGATATGTTCCGCAAAATCATCTTGCCGGCAAATGGCTGTTGGTTCGGGTGGACGCTGAGATCCGAACACCGGACGCATCATCACAGCACCGTAGTTGAGCACCGGAATCCATTTGAATTGATTGTCTCGATCCATTCCGTAAAGAAACATGCGGTTTTCGGCGTTGTTGTTTTGGTCAAAACCCATACACAAATAAATGTTGTGATGCTGTTGAAATCCGATGAAAAGCGAGCCGGTATCCACATACACAGGCTCTTCAAACCAATACTCGGAAAAGCCAATAGTTTCGGCATGTTGCGGTGGCAATAAATCTCGTTCAACATAACGCAGAGTGGTGTCCGAAGCCCCGTCGCTAACGGCATTCCAAACCGTCAAGTCGAAAAGTGCTCGATCCATGTTCGGGTATTTGGTAGGATTAAACCAAATTTGGACGCCAATCAACGTGTCTTTTTCTCTCATCGGAAATTGGTACGCAAATCGACTTGTAGCACGTTCGGCTTGCACAACAAACCCAAAATTCATTTCCGGAGTTCCATCATCGTAAGCATAATAATTGCTCAGCGAAACAATTTGAATCATCGTATCATTATCGGCAATTCTGTCTGAATTGTCTGCCGGTTGTTTCATGGTGTGATAAATCTCAAAAGTGTCCGGTTTTTTATCGATCGGGAAAGGGTTTTCCAACGGTATGTTCAAACGAAAAAACCCATCTAAAAAAAACGGCGGAATGTGGGGCTGATTTGACGGTGCTATGTCATGCACAATATCGCCGGCTTGATTAAAAATTTGATATTGATAATCGGCTTGTGCGGAGTCGTTCATATTTCGAAACAACAACGGTATTTCACTAACTAAGTCTGCTGCTCCACGAAACTGTCTGGCGGGCATGGCTTGAAACTCTTTCAACACACGTTGGCTTGGTTCCACAAAGGCAATATCGTTCAAAAACGGTGTAAATTCGTCTGAATATGCATCGATGTGCACATAGTCGATATGCCACTGTCCGCCTGCACTTTGGCGACTTGGGTCGGTTTCAAAATTTTGATCCAACGAAGTGATATTCCGAAATCGAAATTGAAATCCGTTGTAAAGATAATCTTTCGTGTCAATCGGAATCGCAACCTGTTTGAAAAACGGTTTGTCTTGCTCCGGCACATCAGGATCCATGCACGGCGGACAAAATGTCTCAAAATTATAGTCCTGCAAACTGTCTTCGGTGCTCCAAATTTCGTTCCATTCTCCCGCATGATTCAAAAATTCCAAAATCAGCAAATCTCCTTTTTGATGTACCGGTTGACGTCCGCGCAATGTGCTTTCCCAGAGATTCCCAAAACCACCACCGGGCTGATAGTAAAAACTGAAAAAAACTGTGGTATCACCACTCTGCGCTGCCTCCCATAAATCACGCGGATTTGAGCCCCAAACAGAGTCTAATCGAATCGGTTGCGATGTGAGTGTGTCGGCACTAAACGGGTAAGATGCTAAGTGTTCGGGGTCGTACAACTGTCCGTTTTCATCTAAGGCATCAAACGTTGCAACGCCGATGGTTGGCGGCAAAAGCGGAAAATTTGTGTTGATGAAAACCTTGTTGTCTTGCCAAAATTTCGGATTCGGATATGGCGAACGTGGTGATGAAAAATCGTCTAAAAACGGCAATGACAAAGGTGGTTCTAAGGATTTGCGTTGCTGTTGTTGGATTTCGGCATTGTGTAACATTTTGTTGACTTCCAAATCCCGAAGTTCAACACGGTTCTGTGCTTGGGAAGTCAGCACCAATCCTGTCAAAAGCATCAATATGCCATATTTTATGGTTGTAAAACTAATTTTCATGTTTTAAAATTCTTCCTCTTCTTCTTCCGAAAAATTATCGTGCATGTATCCGTCTTTTGAGCCCGAAACCAAAAGGTTTATATACGATCCGCGTCGAACTTTTTCGCCGGGGTAAATTCGTTTGCCGTGATAAGTTTGGTCGAGCACTGCATTTTGAAATCTGCTGGGTTCATATTTGACGGTTCCTACGTAAAGTCCTGCGGCTTCAAGCAAAGCAGTGGCTTGTCGCAGTGATAAATCGATCAAATTCGGCATCTTTGCCATGTCGGGCGTTGCCGATACCAACGTAACGTAAAATTTTCGATTTCGTTTAACGGTTGAACCGGGAATCGGGTCGTGTCTCAAAACTGATCCTGCCGGGTGCGATGGGTCGTAAACGGAATCAATAATCACAAATTCGAAACCGTATTCTTGAGTCAGCGAGGTTAAACTGCTCGTGGGAAGCCCTGTTAAATCAGGCACTATAAACGATTGCCCATATCGCGAAAATATCCTCAACGAGGCTATGGTCAAAAGCACAATAACCAAACTTGCTACCCCCATGATAGCGAGATTTCTCCAAAATTGTCGGGTTTTCCAAAATGTTTTCATCGGTTTTTTTCTGTGGAATACAAAACACCACGATACAAAGATACAAAAAAAAAATGAAAATTAAAAAAAAATTTCGTATCTTTGCAAAAAATTAAGAGAAACATTCCAAAAATTATGTCTAAAAAATTGTTTGTTTTACTCCTTGCTTTGTTGATGACCGTTTCAACTTTTGGCATCAATCGTCGTATGATGGAAGATAAGACTTTGGTTGGTGTTCAGGCGAGTTATATGTTGCCGATGGGGGCTTATGCCAATGATGTAAACGGTACTATTGGCGGGGGATTGCGAGGAAAGTATTTTGGAACCAATACCTTTGCATTTGGTTTCGATTTTGGTTTTTTTGCACCCCCAATTAATGCCAACCGTTTGACGTTTGTTACGGATTCTATTTACCAAAAATTTCTTATCGAAGACCAACGATTGGGACGAGTTGCCGATAGCGTTCAGATTTTAGATGTTACCGGAACTTCGCAATATATTCCGTTCAACATTTCTTTCGAATTTTATCTGCCGTCGCGTTCGCTGACGAATTTTCGTCCGTACGCCGGAATTGGCTTGGGTTTGAATATGGTCAATCGCCGTTACAAACCTGTTTTCAACACACCGAAATACGTCGAAACCGGTATTCCGACTTTCGAACAACGCATTCAACCCTCGTCCGACAAGGGTTTTGTGAGTCTTAATCCGGTGGTTGGATTTTTGTGGACTCTTGATGAACTTTGGAATATCAATATGGATTTGCGTTACAATCAATTGTTCGGTGGTCAAAAAGGCGGTGTGTTGAGTGTTCATGTGGGTGTGATGGTGGATTTGAGTTTCAAATATGTGCGATAAAATTTGTGAATTATGAAATATACAAAAATTCTCCTCAAACTTAGCGGCGAATCGCTGATGGGCGACCAAGATTATGGTCTCGACCCTAAAATGTTAACGCAATATGCATCGGAAATTAAGGCTGTTCACAACGCGGGATGTCAAGTGGGCGTAGTGATTGGCGGTGGAAATATCTTTCGAGGATTGCAAGGTGCAGCCAAAGGTATGGACAGAGTTTCGGGCGATTATATGGGTATGATGGCAACGCTGATCAATAGCATGGCATTGCAAGCGGAGTTGGAAAAACAAGGGGTGCCTGTTCAACTGTTATCGGGCATTCCGGTTGAACCGATTGCCAAAAAAATGTGTCGTTCTCGTGCCCAAAAAAATCTGGCAAACGGCAAAGTGGTCGTTATTGCCGGTGGTACGGGCAATCCGTTTTTTACGACTGACACCGGTGCCGCCTTGCGTGCCATTGAAATCGAGGCAGATATTTTGCTTAAAGGCACTCGTGTAGATGGTGTGTATACCGCTGATCCTGAAAAAGATCAAACAGCCACAAAATTCAAAACCATTTCTTTTGACGAATGCTATCAAAAAGGTCTTTCCGTGATGGATCTAACGGCTTTCACGCTTTGCAAAGAAAACAAGATGCCGATTTATGTGTTTGATATGAATCAAATCGGGAATCTCCTAAAAGTTGTCAATGGCGATGAAATTGGCACGATAATTTTGTAACCGTTTCAAAAATTTTTGTAACCTTTTCAAAGATATTCCGTATAAACTAAAAAAAGCAACCAAAAAACACAGTATTAAAATACATTATAAACCCAAAAAAAATTAAAAATTATGAAAAAAATCTTAACATTCGCCGTAGCGGTTGCATTTTCGACAGCCCTCACGGCACAATCCGTAAGCACCATTCATGCAGGTGCAAACATGTCTACATTCACAGGTAAAGATGTAGAAGACGCTAAATTTAAATTCGGCTACCAAGTTGGTTTCACCCAAACGTTTGGTGATTTCATCCAAATTGAGCCGGGTTTGTTCCTTTTCAACAAAGGTGGGAAGGGAGAGGATGCATACTCGGACCCCGATTATCCCGAGTATAGTTATGACATAACACAGACCATTGGTTTGACCTATTTGCAAATTCCGGTTAACTTCAAAGTTAATCTTGGCATTGGCGACAACATGAACCTGGTACTGGGTGCCGGCGTTTATGCCAGTGTTGGTCTTTTCGGAAATGTTAAAATGAAAGGAAAATGGGGAGGAGAAAATGTTGATGAGTCCGCAAAAGTTAAATTCTTTGGAGACGTTAAAGACGGCGAGGACAAGGTAGAACAAGCACCGATTGACTTTGGAGCGTCGATTTTTGCAGGTCTTCAATTCGGTCGTATTGGTGTAAATGTTGGCTATCAGCCCGGATTTATGTCTATTGAAAGAAAGTATGAAGGTGAAGAGCGTTGGAAAATGAACAACAGTTCAATTTTCTTGAGCTTGTCGTATTCACTTAACGATCCTAACAGATAGGATTTCTTGGAAGTAAAAAAACGAGACTGCCTCAAAAAAGGTGGTCTCTTTTTTTTTGTTTCCCCCGCACCACAAAATAATTATTAAAAAAAACAGAAAACAAATACCTGAAAACTGAAAACTTTTTCGTATCTTTGCAAAAAATCTGTAAGGGCGATGCATGCATCGCCCCTACAAAAACAAAATCACAATGAAAAAAATCAGCATCGCAATCGTTCTGTTGCATTTCTATGGAACTCTGATTGCCGACCCTATGTCAATTGATATTCCGCCCCAAAGCGTTTATCACACCTACGAAAACGGCGATCGAATGCCGGATTATTCCTTTGCGGGTTATATGCTTTCCGAAAAACCGATTCCGCTTGTAACGGCAAAAGTGAAAGTCGAATGGCGTGACGGCGATGCGACGGCTCGCATTCAACGGGCAATTGATTACGTGTCGACATTGCCGCTTGATGCTAACGGATTTCGGGGTGCCGTGCAGCTGGAAAAAGGCGTTTATCAAATCAACGGAAGTTTGAAAATTACAGCATCAGGCGTGGTTTTGCGAGGAATGGGAGCCGAAACAAACGAAACGATTTTGTTTGGTGCAGGTACTGATCGGACGACTCTTATTCGCATTTTAGGACAACATGATTTCCAATCTTTGGATAGTATTCCGATCGCGGGAAACTACGTGCCGCTCAATGCCACCGTGCTTCCGCTTAATGCAGGACACAACCTGAAAGTAGGCGATAAAATTATCGTTACTCGTCCGTCTACACGAGAGTGGATACAGCATATTGGTGGCAGTAGAGTGGGTTTAGCCTCACAGGCTCACCATGTGGGTTGGCAACCTCGCGATTTCGACATTCGTTGGGAACGCACGATTACAGCCGTTTCACCGACATCTGTAACCATTGATATTCCTCTCACCAATTCGCTTGATGCCAAATTCGGAATGGGCTATATCAGTCGCTATACGTGGAATGCACGAATCAATAATGTGGGTGTTGAAAATCTGCGTTTGGTTTCGGCATGGGACGGTAAAAATAAAAAAGATGAAAATCATCGTTGGATGGCGATAACCATTGAAAATGCTGAGGACGGCTGGGTTCGTCGTGTTACGGGTGAAAATTTTGTAAGCAGTATCGTTGCCATTTGGGAAACCGCCAAACGCTTTACCGTAGAGGATTGCCGAAGTTTGAATCCGGTTGGCGAAATCGGAGGATTCCGCCGATATGCGTTTCAAACTTCAGGACAACAAACCTTGTTTCAACGGTGTTATTCCGAATTTGGATATCACGATTTTTCGGTAGGATTCACCGCCGCAGGACCCAATGCGTTTGTGCTGTGTTATGCCCATTTGCCTTATGAATTCAGCGGAACATTGGGCGGTTGGTCAAGTGGGACACTTTTTGACAGAGTAACCATTGATGGTGCTGCTTTGAAAGTTACATTTCGTGGTGCAGATGGCGGTGCAGGCGGTTGGAGTGGGGTCAACTCGCTCGCTTGGGAATCTCGTGTGTCGGAATTGCACATGATGACGCCACCGGACGCATACAACTGGGCTTATGGAACTTTTGGGCAAGAAGTGGGTGATGCGATGATCGACAAACATCGTGAATATCTCAGACCTCAAAGTTTCTTTTATGCACAATTTGAAGACAGAACCGGTCGAAAATCCGAAGAAACCGCAAAAATTATTCCTCGTGAAGGCGAATTTCCACTTGCAACCACAACTCCTGAACAGGCAGCAGAGATGAATCGTCGTTCCAAACGTCCGGAATTGCAGGTTAATGAATGGATCGATACCATTATTGAACGGTATCCTTTGGAAATTTCATGGACAGGATTGTTAGATATTGATGCTGTAAAATGGACTCCGCGATTAACGCCACAGCCCAAAATTGTCATGCAACCGATTTCCATCGAAAACGGCAAAATTGTTTTAGACGGAAAATTATTGTCGGGTCGTTGGCATCGTACAGCCTTGTGGCGAGGTAGCATACGTCCGAGTGGTGTGCGTTCGTCGAATTTACACCTTTCTCGTTTCGTTCCCGGACGTTCCGGCAACGGATATACCTATGAAATTGACGATCTTTTTTCGGAAATAAAACAGCGTAATATCGTTGCCTATAACCATTTTCCGGCGTTATGGTATGATCGCCGCAGAGATGATCACGGTCGTCATCGCCGACTCAATGCCGATGTGTGGGCACCGTTTTACGAACAACCTCACAATCGCACCGGAGAGGGCGAAACCTTTGAAAGGTTGAGTAAATACGATTTAAGTCAGTGGAATCCTTGGTATTGGTCGCGAATCAAACAATTCGCCGAGCTTGCCGATCAAAAAGGTGTTTTGTTTGTTCAAGAGCACTATTGTCAGCACAATATCATTGAAGAAGGTTCGCATTGGACGGATTATGCGTGGCGAACAGCCAATAATATCAACGAGTTGAACTTTCCGGAAAATGTGTTTTATGGTGCCGATCGCCGTATTTTTATGGCAGAACAGTTTTACGATGTTACTGATGAAAAATTGATGCATTATCATCGCTTGAATATCCGAAAACATTTAGATGAAATTGGTCGAAATACCAATGCTGTTCAGCATTTGGGAAATGAATTTACCGGACCTTTGCACTTTGTAAAATTTTGGTTTGATGTGATTGATGAATGGGAAAAAGAGCATGGTGTAGATGTAAAAACCATGTTGTCTGCCAACAAAGATGTGATTGATGCGATTTTGGAAGATCCGCATTATCGCCCGATGTTGGATATTATTGAGATTCAAGTTTGGCATCATCGCACCGATGGCACGATTTACGAACCGCCGGGTGGTGTGAGCCTTGCACCGCGACAACTTGCCCGAATTTTCAATCCGGATCCCAATCCTGATTTTAATGCGGTTTTTCAAACCATCTCGGAATACCGAACGAAATATCCTGAAAAAGCCGTGCGACAAAATTTTGGACGAGGTACAAATTCGTGGGCGGCGTTCTTAGCCGGAGGGTCTTTGGTGCAATTGCCGACCATTGCCAACGAGCGATTTTATCGCGATGCCGTGCAGATGCAAGAAACCATCGTTGATGCCGGAAAACACTGGGGAACCGGAAAACCTGCGGTAGGCTATATGGTGTACACCACAGAGAACAAAATCACCCTTGACCTAACGTCCGACCGAACCAATTACACCGTTCGTTGGATCAATCCGAGAGGCGAATTTATTGGAAAACAAACTAAAATTTCAGGCGGAAAACCCATTATTTTGGAAAAACCAATCTCCGACGATGCCATAGTTTGGTTGTCGACAAGATAATTTTTCCAAAATTTGCAAAATTCATTTTTTTTTCGTATCTTTGCAGCCCTAAAATAAAAACACTTAAAAACAAAAAGATATTATGGCAGCAATTACCGCAGCAGATGTAAACAAACTCCGTCAAATCAGCGGAGCAGGTATGATGGATTGTAAAAAAGCTCTCGTTGAAAACGATGGAGATTTTGAAAAAGCAATCGATTATCTACGTAAACAAGGACAAAAAATGGCAGCAAAACGTGCCGACCGCGTGGCAAACGATGGTATGGTGTTCGCTCAAGCCGATGCCCAATACGCCGCAATCGTGTTGATTTCGAGCGAAACGGATTTTGTAGCAAAAAATGCTGATTTTCAGGCATTCGTGAAAACAGTTTCTGATTTGGCAATCGCCAACAAACCCAAATCCTTGAACGATGCTAAAGCAATGAAAATGACCGATGGTCGCACGGTTGAAGAACATGTGATTGACCTTGTCGGAAAAATCGGCGAAAAAATAGAATTTGTACAGTTCGAATGTTTGGAAGACGCCAAAGTGGTGGCTTACAATCATCACGGAAACCGCTTGGCAACTATCGTTTCGTTCAATGGCGACATTCCGCAAGAGGCTGCAAACGATGTGGCGATGCAAGCCGCTGCTATGGCTCCGATTGCTCTCGATCAAGCCAGCATTTCGCAAGCGGAAATCGACCGCGAATTGGACATTGCTCGCGATCAAGCCCGTCAAGAAGGTAAAGCCGAAGACAAAATCGAAATGATTGCACAAGGACGTTTGAATAAATTTTTCAAAGAAGCGACTTTGGTCAATCAAGAATTCATCAAAGATAACAAACAATCCGTTGCTCAATACGTGAAATCAAAAGGTGGCGACACCGTGATTACCGGTTTCCGCAGAGTGATGTTAGGTTAGTTGGTGACATCGAAAAAAAAAACGAAACGCAATGCGTTTCGTTTTTTTTTCGGCGTTTCGGTTTTTTTTCGTATCTTTGCACTTTATATGCTCAATAATTACGATATTATCATTGTCGGCGGCGGTCATGCCGGATGCGAGGCAGCCCACGCTGCTGCTGCGTTAGGCGTGAAAACGCTATTGATTAGCATGAACACGGATCGATTGGCTCAAATGTCGTGCAATCCGGCGATGGGTGGCGTGGCAAAAGGTCAAATTGTTCGCGAAATCGATGCTTTGGGCGGACTTTCGGGTATTGTAACCGACCACACCATGATCCAATTTCGTATGCTCAATCGCTCGAAAGGTCCTGCTATGTGGAGTCCGAGAGCTCAAAGCGATATGGAATTGTTCTCTCAAAAATGGCGAAGTTTGTTGGAAAATACGCCGAATCTGGACTTGCGACAAGATGAGGTTGTGGATTTGATGGTCGAGACATCGACGGATTCAGCCCACCAACGCATTAAAGGCGTGGTTACGGCAATCGGACAAACCTATTTTTCGAAAGCCGTGATTTTAACGAATGGCACATTTTTGAACGGCATAATTCATATCGGCGAAAAGAATTTTCCCGGTGGGAGAATGGGTGAAAAAGCAAGTTCCGGACTTTCCGAACGTCTGAAAAATCTGGGGTTTGAGACCTTGCGACTGAAAACAGGAACCCCTCCTCGTGTGGATGGTCGAACCATTGATTTTTCGAAATTAGACGAACAGCCCGGTGATGAAAATCCCGAAAAATTTTCGTTTTTACGAACTCCCAAACTCACTCGCCAACGGTCGTGTTACTTAGGCTACACCTCAGAAGCCGTCCATGATGTGTTGCGAACAGGGTTTGAAAAATCGCCGATGTTTCAAGGTCGCATTCAGGGCGTTGGTCCGAGATATTGTCCTTCGGTTGAGGATAAAATCAATCGCTTTGCCGATAAAACCCAACACCCGCTTTTTATTGAACCACAAGGCTGGACAACGAATGAGTTTTATATCAACGGGTTTTCGTCCTCGCTTCCGGAAGAGGTTCAAATTGCCGCTTTACGGAAAATTGCAGGTTTTGAACATGCCAAAATCTTTCGTCCGGGTTATGCTATCGAGTATGATTATTTTCCTCCAACGCAGTTAAAGCCTACGTTAGAGACGAAATTGGTTTCCGGACTTTTTCACGCCGGACAAATCAACGGCACGACCGGTTATGAGGAAGCCGGAGCACAAGGATTGATGGCGGGTGTGAATGCGGTTTTGCAAATTCTTGGGAAAGACCCGTTAATCCTCAAACGCAACGAGGCATATATCGGTGTTTTGATTGATGATTTGGTTACAAAAGGTGTTGATGAGCCGTATAGAATGTTTACTTCTCGTGCCGAATATCGAATTTTATTGCGTCAAGATAATGCTGATCAAAGATTGACACCACTCAGTTACAGACTCGGTTTGGCGAGTGTTCAACGAATGCAAAATTTGGAAAAAAAGCAACAGTTGACGAATGAATTTATCAACTATCTCCACCAAACCAAACCACCACTCGAACAGATTAATCCAATCTTGGAATCCTGCGAAACCAACGAGATTTCGCAAAAAACAACCTTGTCACAAATTTTATCTCGACCTCAACTTTCACTACAACATTTGCAACCACTGCTCACCTTTGATTTTGGTGATGCCGATGCAGAACTAATCTCTGAAACGCAGGAGCAGGCTGAGATTTCAATTAAATACGACAGTTATATTCAAAAGGAAAAAGAGATCGCCGAAAAACTTTCCAAACACGAAAACACGATTCTAAAAGACGATTTTGATTATCACCAATTGCAATCATTATCGTTTGAAGCACGCGAAAAATTATCCAAAATTCGACCTCGAACGATTGGGCAAGCATCAAGGATTTCGGGCGTTAGCCCTGCGGACATTTCCGTGTTGATTATTTATTTGTCGAAATAAAAAATTACGGCAAAAACAAGCAACTGTCTCCATAAGACAAAAATCGAAAATCATGCGAAAGAGCGTAATCGTAGATTTTTTTCCAATCATTTCCAACCATCGCCGAAATCAGCAAAAGCAGTGTGCTCTTGGGTTGATGAAAATTGGTGATGATGCCTGTTGCCACTTTGAATTCGTAACCGGGGATAATCATCAATGACGTTGAAAACGAAAGTGGAGTGTTGTGCGTTGCGTGAATTGCGAGATTTTCTAACTCCGCATCGCACTCTGTATACGCTGCCCATTGCTCAACATGATTCGTCCCTTTCGCAAGCCGGAAAAGCGATTCAAGCGAACGGAGAGACGTCGTTCCCACAGGAATGATTGGACGATTTTCGGATTGGGCTTTAAGAATTTTTTGCAAACAATCCGGCGAAACAATAACTTTTTCGTCATGCATCAGATGTTCGCCAATCGTTTCGGAGGTAACAGGCTTAAATGTTCCTGCCCCCACGTGGAGCGTGAGTGTGGCGGTTTCGATATGTCGTTTTTCAAGCGATTTCAAAACGCCTTCGGTAAAGTGTAAACTCGCCGTGGGGGCAGCAACCGAACCTTTTGTTTGGGCAAAAATCGTTTGATAACGTTCCTCGTCGCTTGCCTCAACCTCACGATGAATATACGGCGGAAGCGGAATTTTGCCAACATTTTCGAGCAGTTCGGCAAACGTCAAATCGTTAGTCCATTCAAAAATAATTTCCCATGCATCGCCTATCTGCCTACCTCGCATCATTCGTAATCCGTAATTCGCAACCTGCAAATCCTCATGTTTCCACTTACGATTTCCTCCCACAAAACATTTCCAAACACACCGATTTTTCTGCTGAAAAGCAAGTTGTACATCTATCGGTTCAACCGGCTCCAAACAAAAAATTTCGATACGTGCACCGGTCGAAGTATGAGTAACAATCCGGGCATGAATAACTTTCGTATCGTTGAAAACCAACAACGCATTTTCGGGAATTTCGTCTGCAATATCTCGAAAAATCGTTTCTGAAATTTCGCCGTTTTGGTAAACTGCCAATTTTGACGAATCCCGCTCCGGTAAAGGGTATAAAGCAATTTTTTCCTCCGGAAGGTGATAGTCAAAATCTTGGATACGAATGTTGTTGTAATCCATACCTTAAATCACAAATTTGGCAACCTCATCTCGAGAAACCAAAATAGTTTCTTTCGAAATCAGTTTGATATCAGTCGACAAAAAGCCGTCTTTGACCGGTTCTTGCTTGCAATAATCGGTTGAAAGATATTTTTTGCTGCAATCGGAAAACATCGTAACAATGTTGATATCCGGATTTTCCTGTTGCAATTTGACTGCTCCCAAGAAATTGGCACCCGATGAAATTCCTACGCCCAAACCGAGCACCTGAGCGAGTTTTTGGGTCATAATAATCGAATCGCCATCGTCCACTTCAACGATTTGGTCCAATTGGTCTAACTTGACAATCGACGGAATAAATTCGTCGGAAATGCCCTGAATACGGTGTTTTCCTACACAATGACCGGTCGACATCGTGGGCGAATTAGACGGCTCAAGCGGATGGATTTTCGCATGAGGATTGCGTTGTTTGAAGTATTCGCCGGTGCCCATCACCGTTCCGCCTGTACCAACGCCGACCACAAACGTATCCGGAATCAAACCAACACTGTTCATTTGTGCCCAAATTTCCGGACCGGTCGTTTTGAAATGTGCCTCGCAATTCAACGTATTGTCGAATTGACGCGGCAAAAACACATTCGGATTGTTTTTTGCCATCTCCTCCGCACGAGCGATACTACCCAAAAATCCGCCTTCTGCTTTCGAAACCAAACGGATTTCCGCACCATAACTGCGGATCAAAGCCATACGTTCTTGACTCATCCAATCGGGCATATAAATCACCACAGGATGTCCGATTGCCCTGCCCTGTGCGGAAAACGCAATACCGGTGTTGCCACTCGTGGCTTCAACAATTTGATCGCCCGGCTTGATCAAACCCTCCGCATAGGATTGGCTCAAAATGTGGTACGCCATGCGGTCTTTGATACTTCCACTGAAATTGTAATACTCTAATTTGGCAAAAATCGTACCCGTTTTGCCTTTGTACTCGTAGGTGATTTTCACCATCGGGGTGTTGCCGACCAATTTGCCGACTTCTGCAATGTGTTGTTGTGTTGTCATAAATTTATTTTTTGTTTTTTTTGCAAAGTTACAAAATTTTTTGTATTTTTGCAAAAAATTACCATGAAAAAATTATTACTTCCCCTTGTATGTTTTTCGCTGATTTTTACATCTTGCGAAGACAAGCCGATTCTCGATGTCGATGTTACGGCGGTTGCCCTTGACCGGAATGCCGTCACTCTAAAGGTCAACGACACTGCGATGTTGACCGCAAAAATTTTGCCCGAAGAGGCGACTTCACAACGCATCAAATGGACTACCGACAATCGAAATGTGGCGTGGATTGATAATGGTAAAATTACGGCGATGACCGTTGGAACTGCCGTTATTTATGCCACTTCCGTGAATGGCAAATTCGACAGTTGTTTGGTTACGGTAACGCCTTTTGCTCCGCCGCCCCATATTCCGGTAACCGGAGTAACCCTGAATTTAGACACAGCAACCATCGATGCCGGAGGTTCGATAACCCTGCAACATACGGTTTTGCCGGATAGTGCAAGTAATAAAAATGTGGTTTGGAGTTCGAGCAATCAAAACATTGCAACGGTTGTTGATGGTAGAGTAACCGGTGTTGCAGCGGGCATAGCCACGATTACCGTCAAAACGGTTGATGGCGATTTTACGGCTACTTGCATTGTAACTGTGAATGCGGTTATAGTTCCGGTAACGGGTGTGAGTTTGAACAGGAGCACCGCAACACTTGAAATTGAAGACACTCTGACGCTTATTCCAACCATTTTGCCGGCGAATGCGACCAATAGAACGGTAACGTGGGAATCATCTGCTCCCGATATCGCAACGGTAGCCTATGGCTTTGTTACTGCTCATTCGGCAGGTTCCGCAACCATAACCGTAACTACCAACGATGGTGGTTTTATGGCTACTTGTGTTGTAACTGTAATCCCTGGATCCCCTCAAACAAGTTGGTTTGACGGAACCATAAATGCAACCGTTGTAAATGGAAACAGCTACAATTCATACGCGGACAGAGTTGTGGTCATGTTATGGAATCAAGACACCTACAATGAAGAAGAATTTGCCTCTGCTCCCTATGTCAATGGCGGATTTAGCATGACACTTCCGACAACACCGGCTCCGAGCTTTCAATTGCCTTTTGGAGGCAGTGAAGGAGGTATCCAAATTAGCAATCCGAATGTGATGTTTGTGTATTTCGAAAACATGACAGCACTTAATGGCGACGATGATTTCTTTGACTATATAATTCACGGTAAGGTTGATGCAAGTTCTCTTGTTTATGTTGACTTTTTCTGGGTAGACAACGATGTAACCATGACCGGTACAGAGGTCTGGGAATATGGTGGAGTGCAATACACCGATACTTATAGTCTATCTTTGGTTCAGGGTTGGAATAAGGTGTATTTGATTAGTTATGATGAATATACAAGTGTGTTCACAACTACTCCGGTTGCCGGAGTAGATTGGTATTTTAGCAATGAGTTTTGGTCGTTGTCTGGTTCGTTGAGCCCTACGAAAAACACCAAAAAGTCACCCCAAAAAACACTAAGAAAAAAACCTCGTTTCAGTAAATAATCCCCCACATTTGCATAACGTATCTTTGCAGAATCAATAAAAAAAAACAAAATTTGCCTATGGAAAAATAACGTGCTAATACGCACATCTTGAAATACATCGAAAAAAGCATTTTAGATTATTCTTTCTATCAGAAAATTTGACGATTTGAAACAATGAAAGAGATTAAGTTGAAATGTTCACGCGAGGCGTGGACTTCTACTTACTTCTGTTCATTGTGGGTCACGTCAAATACCTCTGATAGCGGAGTACTGAAAAGTACCACGCTTTTTTTATGTGCGTATGTGAACAACGAAACTCATCGGTACAGCAACAAAATCAATTTAATATATCAATGGTCTGCTTAAAGGAGCAGACGTTAAACAAAACAATCAATGAAAAAATTATTTTATTTACCCATAATTATTGGACTAATA
>Ga0099364_10001054_pt1 | contig 46119 bp, 41 predicted proteins | sample TergutTh196P3_FD_73070 | JGI IMG/M metagenome (GOLD analysis project Ga0099364, IMG submission 73070) | Microcerotermes parvus P3 segment gut microbial communities from Pointe-Noire, Republic of the Congo - Th196 P3 | ecosystem: Host-associated > Arthropoda: Insects > Digestive system > Gut ...
CGACAAACCTATTCATTTTTTCAAGAACGAGCAGATTATGAAGCATTCAAAGGCCTTCCGCCTTTTATTGCCGACTCTTTGCCGGACTCATTCGGGAATAAAGTCATTAATGCCTGGCTGCAGCAACAGCACAGAGACCCCGATTCTTTTACACCGCTCGAACGGCTGTGTTATACAGGAAAAAGAGGTATTGGCGCATTGGAATTTTTTCCGACACTATTTAAAAATGACAAGGTGGTTGAGGTAGGTGTGGCAGCATTGGTAAAATTGGCGGACGCCATTTTTTCGGAGAGAAAAAAAATGCACAGCCACATCAAAGATAAAAAAGTAATAGAAGACATCGTGCGCGTCGGCGCTTCTGCTGGCGGAGCCCGCCCGAAAGCCTTAATAGCTTATAACGAAACGACGGGCGAGATTAAATCCGGGCAAATAGCCGAAATCCCGACAGGATTTGAGCACTGGCTGATTAAACTTGACGGCGTTAGCAAATCGGGCGGCTTGGGTTTGGCTACCGGCATGGGGCGGGTGGAATATGCTTACTACCTAATGGCTGTTGACTGTGGAATTATTATGTCGCAGTGCCGCTTATTGGAAGAAGGGGGACGGGCGCATTTTATGACCCGTCGATTTGACCGACCCGGCAATGGTAAAAAAATACACGCGCAAACCCTCCATGCCATGGCGCATTTGAATTATAATTTGATAGATACAAATTATTATGAACAAGCCTTTTATGCCATCAACAGGCTGAAATTGCCCTTTCCGACCATAGAACAATTTTACCGCCGCATGGTGTTTAATGTGATGGCGAAGAATTGCGACGACCATACCAAAAACGTTTCTTTTCTGATGGACGAGGTCGGTAAATGGTCGCTTGCGCCGGCTTATGACCTGAGTTATGCTTATGACCCGACAGGCCGATGGAATCGCCGACACTTAATGGGCTTAAATGGTAAATTTGAAGATTTTACGATAGACGATTTGGAAAAGTTGGGTAGAGAGCAGCGTATTAAAAAATGGAAGCAAATAGTGGAGCAAACCAGTGAAGTGGTGAGTCGGTGGTCGGAATATGCTAAAATTGTCGGCGTACCTCCAAAAATATACAAACCGATTGCTAAAACACACGAAATATTGATTATACGTTAATGTTAAACAATGCCGACTCAATATTTTTGATGAAAGGCTACATAAAATCTTTTTTTTGTGTAAATTTGCAAAATAAACAAGGTATATGCTTATTAGCTCAGTCATAGATTTACAACAACAGCTATCATCGCTCCGCAAGGATAAAAGCATCGGCTTTGTGCCTACCATGGGCGCCTTGCACGAAGGACACCTTTCTTTGGTGCGGCAAGCCAAGGCCGATAGCGATGTGGTAGTGGTCAGCATCTTTGTGAACCCTACACAATTCAACAATCCCGACGATTTAAAAAATTACCCCCGCGATACGGAAAACGACATTAAAAAGCTGGAATTAGCAGGCGCAACCATTATTTTTACGCCTGTAGAGCAGGAAATTTACCCTGAACCCGACACCCGCATTTTCGACTTCGGCGCTATGGATAAGGTGATGGAAGGCTTTTACCGTCCGGGGCACTTTAACGGCGTAGCGCAGGTGGTTGACCGCTTGTTTAAATTAGTGCAGCCGCATACCGCCTTTTTCGGCGAAAAAGATTTTCAACAGCTGGCAATTATTAAAGCCTTGGTGGCACAGGAAAATTTGCCGATACGCATAGTGTCCTGCCCTATAGTCCGCGAGCCCGACGGATTGGCCATGAGCTCACGGAATTTGTTGCTTTCCGCTGCGCAGCGCACCCATGCCCCGCTTATCTGTCAAACGCTGAAAGCCGCGGCGGCTAAGGTGAGCAGTACCACTATCCCTGCCTTAAAAAAATGGATACAAACCACCATTGACACCGACCCTGTATTAGAAACCGAATATGCTGAAATTGTTGATGCCCGCTCTCTGCAACCAATAGTCCAATGGGACGAGGCGGAGCAGGTACAGCTTTGCGCGGCTGTTTACGCAGGGTCAATCCGCTTGATTGACAATATCAGGTTGAAATAATTCGAAGAAATTTATTTTATGCAAATAGAAATACTCAAATCAAAAATTCACCGCGTAACTATTACAGAAGCCAACCTGCACTACATCGGAAGCATATCTATTGACGAAGACCTGATGGACGCCGCCAATTTAGTAGAATACGAAAAAGTAACCATTGCCAATATCAACAACGGCGAACGTTTCGACACTTATGTCATCAAAGGCGAACGCGGAAGCGGAAAAATAGGGATTAACGGCGCTGCCGCCCATAAAGTAGAAATCGGGCACATCATTATTATCATGGCTTATGCCGTTATGACCTCGGAAGAAGCCAAAACATTCAGGCCTGCCATAGTGTTTCCCGATACGGCTAACAACAAACTCATTGATTAGTATGGAAACAATCACAACTCCTCGAAGCAAGAAAAAAATTGTGATGGAAGTGTTGAAATATACCTTTTTTTCGGCACTTACTGCCTATTTGGTGTGGAGTTTCGCGCGCAGCGTCGATTGGCCGAAAGTGGCGCAGGCCTTAAAGCAAGCCAACTATTGGTGGATAGGGCTGTCGATGTTGGTCGGCTGGGTGGCCATTTTAGTACGTGCGCAACGCTGGCGTATTCTGATTGAACCGCTCAATTACCGCCCTTCCTTAAAAAATACTTATGATGCGGTGATGCTGACTTACCTTGCTAACTTTGCCCTTCCGCGCATGGGCGAAGTAGTGCGTTGCGGCGCCTTGCGTAAAAGCGAAAAAATACCCTTCGACTCCTTACTGGGAACTGTAGTGTTAGAGCGGATTTTCGATGTGTTTTGCCTATTGGTGATTGTGGTCTCGGTCATCTTCATGAGAATGGAAACTTTCGGCGCTTTTATGTATGATAAAATATGGCAGCCCTTGATGGAAAAGAGCGGCGGAAGTTTCAGCAAATGGCTGCTCATAGCTGCGATAATAGGCTTTGCAGGCTTAACGCTGATTATTGTTTTTCGTAAACGATTATTAAAAATAGGATTAATACGAAAAACTGTCAAACTGTTTTCGGGCTTGATTGACGGACTGAAAGCAGGCTTCCGCCTGAAAAAATATAAACAATTTTTTGCTTACACCTTACTGTTATGGTTGCTGTATTTTATGCAGTCCTACACCATTATGAAATCTATGCCCGAAACGCAGGGGCTTTTCATGGCCGACGCCCTCTTCCTGATGGTGGTCGGCTCCTTCGGCTGGGTGATGCCGGTGCAAGGCGGATTGGGCGCTTTCCACTATATGGTGTCCTTAGCGCTGGTGGGCATTTATGCCGTTGATGCGGGCATGGCCGACGCCTTTGCCATTATTTCCCACGAATCGCAATCGGTGGTAATGATTTTCTTCGGATTTATTTCCTTAATTGCAATCAGTTTAAAGTTCAAAGTTTATAAAGTTCAAAGTTCAAAATAGTCCCTTCAATTTTATAAACTTTATAACTTTACAAACTTTATAACTTTTAACTTTTAACTTCTATGGCTAAAATTAAAACATCTTTTTTCTGTCAAAATTGCGGGCATGAATCGTCGAAATGGTTGGGGCGCTGTCCTGCCTGCGGCGAATGGAACAGTTTTGTGGAAGAAACAGTAGCTAAAGACACTGCTGCTGCTAAGCATCTTTCTTTTGTTACCACGAAGCCGATGCCGCAACGTGTTGATGAAATCAGCTATGAGCAGGAGCCGCGCATACTTTTAGGCAGCGGCGAGATGGACCGTATTCTCGGCGGAGGCATGGTGAAAGGCTCGGTAGTACTCATCGGCGGAGAGCCGGGCATTGGTAAATCAACCCTGAGCCTCCAATTAGCCCTGCACCGCGAAGCTTTGAAAACCCTGTATGTTTCGGGCGAAGAAAGCGTGCAGCAAATCAAATTGCGCGCCGAGCGGTTGGGCGGCAGCGGAAACAACTGCTATATTTTAAGCGAAACCCTGTTGGAAAATATTTTGGTGCAGGCGCAGGAATTGAAGCCCGATTTGATAGTAGTTGATTCGATTCAAACACTCTATACCGACCGTATTGAATCATCTTCGGGCAGCGTGTCGCAAATTCGCGAATGCGCCGCCTTATTGTTGAAATTTGCCAAGGAAACCGGAACGCCGATATTCATTATAGGCCATATTACCAAAGACGGCGCCATTGCAGGTCCCAAGGTGCTGGAACATATTGTGGACGTGGTGCTGCAATTTGAAGGAGACGGCAATCATGCCTACCGCCTGCTGCGCAGCATTAAGAACCGTTTCGGCTCCACTGCCGAGATAGGCATCTTTGAAATGCAGAGTTTCGGTTTGCGCGAGGTCAGCAATCCCTCGGAAATATTGCTGACCCAACATGATGAGGCCCTGAGCGGTATTGCGGTAGCGGCCATGCTTGACGGCGCCCGTCCCTTCCTCATCGAAACGCAGGCTTTGGTGAGTACGGCGGCTTACGGCACGCCGCAACGTTCGGCCACAGGCTTCGACGTGCGGCGCATGAACATGTTGTTGGCCGTACTGGAAAAAAGAGCCGGCTTCAAATTAGCGGTGAAAGACGTGTTCCTGAACATGGCCGGAGGGCTGAAAGTAGTTGACCCTGCAGTTGATTTGGCTATTGCGGTGGCTATCCTCTCCTCGAATTTCGACCTGCCCGTATCCTCGCACTACGCCTTTGCCGCCGAGATTGGACTGAGTGGCGAAATCCGCCCTGTAGCCCGCATAGAGCAACGCATTGCCGAGGCCGAAAAATTAGGCTTTCAAAAAATCTTCGTGTCTAAATTCCACAAAGGCTTCCCGACCGCCTCAGAAATTACTGTTATGCCTGTCGGCAAAATGGACGAGCTGACTAAGGCGGTGTTTGGTCAGTAACGTAGAGATTACACAAATCGTTTAGATAAATCCGAAATTTGAAAAATATGAAATTTTAATCATTTTTATTTGGTGGAGAACATAGAATTCCGCCCGTTAGGCGATCGCCCATTTTCATAAAATTGCCTACACAAATAAATGTCCCAATGAAACAACATTTATATTGTCTGCCCTTGTGTATGACGAAACGCCGGCAATCAAAACATTGAGCGAAGCGCATTGAGCAGCTTTTTCGGGCGTTAAGCGTGTTAATAGTTTTTGTAAATTATCAGCGGCTTCGTGCAATGCGGTTGTTGTTTTGCCACAAAAACGAACCCCTTTTAACAAAATCCCACTTGTTGATTTGAGTTTTTTTGCTATTTTTCTATCTTTCTTCGCTGTCAATATTACTTTTTTATTTTAATGCATACACATTTTTTTAATTTCTTCCCGCCTTTTAATTGTTAATTCAATGGCACACCTCAAAAAAGAAAACACGTCTGCTTTTTCAGAATACCTGTAATTACTTAAACATTGATTACAGTAAGCAAAGCGGTATCGCTCCCATATTTCCTGTGTTAGTTCTATTTTTTCTATAAATGAGATGTTATTGTTCAATGTATCATGTTTGTTTTCATTAAGTTGCAAAACAATATTTTGTAATTCTTTTTTCAATAGAGAATCTTCTCGTTGTAATTGTATCCTAAGGCAATGTCGTAGTGCCGGATTAATTCCTTCGCTATAAGAATCACAATCGTCATATATAGGAGAAAATATATCATATTTAGCAGAGAGCATATCAGACAGTTGTTTTATATTCTCAAAATTTATTTTTTGACTGTTAAGAACCAATGAATCCATAAGTGTTTGTGCCACGGACGTTTTTGTAAAAAAGACAAAGAAAATTAAAAATATTTTTGCTACCTTATTCATAAATAGAAAGGTCTTTGTTATGTTGATAATATATTTGCAGTTTTTACATATTTCCATGTAGTCGAATATTATGAAAAGTCCTTGATTTTTATCATAGAATTCCGCTCGTTAGCAGCAGGTTTTTTTAGGTTTAAATGTCCCATATCTTGACACTATTTAGATTCCAAGACTTTCGCGCATTGCTCGCCATTCTTCACCAAATTCAATCATTTCTAATGCTGCTTTCCGCTTGTCTTCGGGCAAACATTGGATACAGGTTGGATACCGAACACCTTTATAATATTCTTTACATTTTGGACAAAGTTCCATATTGTTTATATCAAAGTTAAATGCACATTTTTTACACGCAGTTATTGTGTCTTCAAAGGAAAGATACTTTATGTTATCGTCCAAGTAGAGCAAAAACGCCTCCTTCCCAATCGCCTCACTATCTTTGACCTTTGCCCGTTCTCTTTGTAGCCAATACTTTACTTGTGATAAATTATGCTGATTCTTCCATTTATCTTTTGAAACAAAACATTTTTGATTGCTTTCAACAGTTTCTTCTTTTTTGTAAAAACTTCTAATAAGTTCTTCTATTAATTTAAATTTATAAATTGGTTCATCAAATTCGTAACGACAGTCTGGACAAAGATATTGTGGGAGTTTTCTCTTTCTCGTATTAAAGCGATATCCCTTACAATATGGACATGAAGGAGTGGCTATGTAATCATAATTTTTTACTATGTATTGATAAAATTCACTTTCATCAATAACCATGTTAGAATCTATAAAATCTTGAACATATTTTTTGGTTACTTCTCGTTCATAGTCATTATATTTTTGGGGGTGAGAAAGGTGCTGTAATGTTAATGTTTCTTTGCTGCCACATATTTCGCATTTGTCCTTAATAACATCACTTCGTCTCTCTTTCCAATCTTTTGAATGCCAAGACCGCTTTCCTTCTTTATGCTTTTTCCAATAAATTTCTTTTGCAAGTTCTAACGCAATTTCTCCATTAGCCAACTTTGCTCTTAATTCGATAAGCTCGTTATATGTCAACATATTTCATTTACTATTTAATTGTCAACTTTATACACATTCGCCGAAATTCTGTGACAAGTACTCGAAGAATCTGGCACTTTGTGTTCAGTGATATACAAAAGATTTCCACCCATTTTTCTCGCTTGGTTTTGTAAATCATTTATTACCTGTTGGTAACTACAATTAACAGTAAACCCTGAATCTCCAATATTTATGCTACCAAGCAGTTTTGCATTATTTGGTACATTTTGACCTTGTGCCATAAATTCTATTGGGACATTACTCGCTAATGGAGTAGAATAAGTTAGTACATTTACGTTTTTGACTGTACCACACCCAAAAAGTACAATCGCAGTCCCTAAAATTAAAACTATTTTTTTCATTCCTTTACTATTGATTGCCTCCACTTTACGGCTCTTGGCTTCTCCGTGTTCGCACGCACTGTCCGCCAAACTTGCTGCTAACGTGGTGGCGGCTTCACGCAGGCGGGGGTTTCACAAAGGTTCGGGCGGGCGATAAACTTCCAAATTCCCACAAAACTGTCTGCTGGCATTTATATTTCATTCTCTTCCCATTAATTCAATAAATTATTAATAATAAATGACATTTAATTGATATGAACAATCCCTAAAAACATTAAAACCTTCACGTTTTATGCTTGAAGGAATTTTTATTTCTTTTAATTCAAAACATGACCGAAATGCCCCATTTCCTATTTTGGTAATACTTTTTGGTAATTCTATTGATATTAAACTATTACAGTAGGCAAAAGCCTCTTTTTCGACATTTTGAATATTCTCCCCGAAAGAGACATTAGACAATAAATAACAACCTGAAAAAGCATACCGATTTATTTTCAAGACGGTATCTGGGATACTGATAGAAGAAATTTTATCATTATCCTTAAAAGAACTTTCTCCAATTTCTATAACTGGTTTGCCTCTGATATTTGCTGGTATTTGTACATTTTTTTTAACACCTTTATAACTAATTATTGTTACTCTTGCACTTTCAATGTTATATTTCCAATCTTCGTTTGAATACTCACCGTACGAATCATCGGTATCACTAGATACATATAAGTAAACACCTTCTCTTTCTGTTCTTTCCAGTGTAACTTTTTCCACATTAACGCAAACACTGTTTTTTAATTCAGCAATGTCTTTTTCTTTGGTTTTATAGCCACAAAGTATTCTCGTTGCTTTCCCAATATAAAAAAGTTCAGGAATTGTTGTTTCTTTTACGAGTCTCCATTCTTCTTCATATTTCCAATTTTTAAGCTTGTAGAAAAGAAATTTTCGTACATCAACCCATTTAATCTCGTTTTTTTCAAAATCATATGGATATACAAAATCACGAATAATTGGTAATCGATTTGTATATATAACTTTTTCAAGTTTTATATTTTGTTGATATAAAATATTCATATCAATTTCATATTCAATACAAACACCTCTATGTTCGTCTGCGTAATGTGTCCACATAGCAAAATTATTGGGACTACTTGTCATTGAGCATATTTTATATTTTTCCAATGGATCATAGCTGTCGTCTTTACTCATTGAAGCTGTTCGCTCTGCAATGGAAATATTCTCTAATGGATCATTCAAGTCTTTCCTACTAGAAAAATATAACTTTCCGTCAAGATATGTATCCCGATTTGTTTTAAACCATCCTTCCGACGACATATATTTGTAAAGAATAATTTTATTCTTTGTTTTTTTTGCTTTTTTGCTTTTATTGCTTTTTATAGTACGGTATATGTCTTTTATTAAACAACGATATACCTCAAAAAATTCAAGCGGTATATAAAAAATTATTAGTATGAAAGAAAGCATGCTCCCAACAATGGGGAACAACAATATAGCCATTAAATAGGTTAAGTATTTTCTATTTGTTCTTTTAATATTATCAGAAAATATATTCGTTATTCGAGTACCCCATTCCACAATATTAAAGTATATTATGCGTGTATCATTCAATAAGGTAAGGACAAATGGTGTACCCAGTAAAAAAATAATAATGGTTATTTTAAATTTATAAATATTAAAATGCAACAAATCAAAATAGAGAAAAGCTATAGGGATTAACAAACCAAAATAGAGAAACCTATAACAATATGCAATTTTTGTTTTGGCGGTTTTGAGAAATCTTTTTATATTTTTCTCATTCGATTGTATTTTATAAGTCAAACGAGAGATTACATTGTAAATTTCATGAAAAATAAACCAAAAAATAAATATAGAATATGGTAAAATAAGAAAACAAACTATTACGATTGACTTAATAGTAAGATTGCTCAAAAAATCATATAGGCTATTAACCATTTTTACTCTCCTTTATTTTTGTGTTATTTCTGGCAGTTTATATTTTTTTGACGTTCATTTTGAGTTTCATTGTCCTGTCGCGCTGTCCCTGCTTGCAGATAACGCCTCAAATATACGCATTATTTTTGAACAATGTAAGAAAAAAGTAAAAATTTCATTGAAAGATGAAATAGTTTTTAACTGTTTGTTTTATAGGAATCTATGCGGCTAAAGCTATCCAAAGAACAAATAGGCTAAGGCAATGGCCGCAATTACGCCCGCTAAGTCGGCAATTAGGCCGGCGCCGATGGCGTAGCGGGTGCGCTTAATGCCTACCGAGCCGAAATACAGGGCTACGATGTAGAAAGTGGTGTCGGCGGCGCCCTGAAATATGCAGCTCAAACGACCTACAAAGCTGTCGGGACCGTAATTGTTCATTGCTTCTACCATCATTGCGCGGGCGCCGCTGCCGCTGAGCGGTTTCATAAAGGCCGTGGGCAAAGCCCCCACAAAGTCGGTATTGCCGCCTAAAGCAAGCACGCACCATGCAATACCTTCAAACAGATAATCCATAGCTCCTGAGGCACGGAAAATACCTATTCCCACTAACATGCCTACAAGGTAAGGAATGATTTTAACCATTACCTGAAAGCCATCTTTCGCCCCATCAATAAAAGCGTCGAATACATTAATGCGTTTATACGCTCCGCCGCCCACAAAGGCTGTGATAATTAACAAAAGAATTGCGCTGCCGCCAACCCGCGATGCTGTATTCATTGCTTCACTGGAAAGGGTGGAAAAATACCAGACCAACAAACCTAAAGCTAAGGTAATGCTCCCAATCCATAACACAATCGTTCGTTGAAATAAATTGATTTTTTGTTTAATAGCAACTGTAATCAGTCCTGTAAGTGTTGAAACATAAGTAGCAAAAAGGATAGGCAGGAACACATCGGTAGGATTTGCCGCTCCCGCCACTGCGCGTAAGGCCATAATGCTGACAGGGATAATCATGAGAGAAGAAGTGTTCAGCACTAAAAACATGATTTGAGCGTTAGATGCGGTATCTTTTTTTGGATTAAGTTCCTGAAGGCTGTTCATGGCCTTGAGGCCGAGCGGGGTAGCTGCATTATCTAATCCCAGCATGTTAGCCGAAAAGTTCATCAGTATTTGTCCGGAGGCAGGGTGCCCCTTGGGAATTTCGGGAAAAAGCTTACTGAAAAAGGGACCTACAATGCGCGATAGGAGATTGATTGCGCCTGCCTGTTCGCCTATTTTCATCAGTCCTAACCATAAGGCCATTATGCCGGTAAGTGGCAGCGCTACGTCCATTACCGCCAATTTTGACATAGCGAAAGTGCTGTCGAGCATGCGGCTAAAAACCTCCGTGTCGCCAAAAGCAAAGGCCAAGCAACCTGCCACAAAGGCTACTAAGAAAAACCCAATCCAGATTATATTCAGCATAAGATTTGAATTTAAACCGTAAAGGTACGAAAAATAATGATTAGTGATCAGCGGTTAACCCAAGAGACTTTACAAAAAACAGATAATGAACTGAAATATGCCTCAATTTTGTCCATTAGACCTCGGTTCATATACTTTTGATATTAAACAAACTTAGTAGGTAGCAAATCAACAAGACAAATTACGAAATGGAAAAAAAGCATAATAAGATATAACGGCAATGTTAAACTTATTATCATGCATTTTGGTTAATCAGTTATTGGAATAAATCCGTCAAAACACAAATCTTCGTCTAATTTTTCCCAATGTATTCCAAATGGTGAAAATTTGTACTGATTTCTTTCCTCGTTTGAGGCATTCAAAAGAGTTTTATAATCCTTCAAAGGCAAATAAGCCTCCTTTTCATGGTTGATTTTCAGGTAAATATTTGCCGTATCAAACCAAATTTCATATTTTGCTTCCATCGAATTTATCCTTAAAATGCTCTTTCCATCGGGCAATGATTATTTCCTTATTTTCTTCAATAGCCACTTCTGCCCATCGTAATTCGCGTTGTTTAAGTCCCCTGTTTTCAACAAGTTTTATTGCAGGATAGACCTGAAATCGCGCTTCCGAACCATCTACACTGACATGTACGTGAATTGGTAAGTGATCATTTGAATAAAAGTGAAACCTCATACCCAAGTAAAAAAATATTGTTGGCATACTGTTTTATTAAATTAATAACGCAAAAGTAGATGATATTTTCTAGAACTGCAAGCATATTGATGAAAAAATTCAACCGCTCTTACAAAATTTTCATTCGCCCTCTGACCCTGCGCCACTCTCTCACCCGCATTGCCTGCAACATGATTAGCGAAGAGTGACAAGGTACGAGAAAAACAGTTAAACTGTTAATAGTGGCGCACGCGCTGCATAAAACCTTTTTGAAAAGATTATACGATTTAATTGAATATGATGATTATTAGTGGAATGTAAGTCTATCGACTGTTTACAACACATACCATTCATCACAAATAATTTTTATGCGCTTACTTAACGTCTTATTCCGTTATTTTCCCTATCTTTGTATCCTTATTCTTTAAATTCTGTAGTCTTTATTCCATGATTATCAAATCCGCATCTTTTGTTTGCAGCAGCGCCAAGGTGGAGCAGTGTCCGAAGCAACAACTGTCGGAATTTGCCTTTATCGGCCGCTCTAATGTCGGGAAATCCTCGTTGATTAACCGACTAACCGACCATGGCGGCTTGGCGAAAACTTCGTCCACTCCGGGGAAAACGCAATTAATCAACCATTTTATTATTAACAATAACTGGTACTTGGTCGATTTGCCGGGCTACGGTTATGCCAAAGCGTCCAAAACCTCCCGTCGTAAATTTTCCAACATTATAACCGAATATATATCTCATAGAGAGCAACTTACACTTTTATTTGTATTGATTGACGCTCGTTTGGAACCTCAGGCTATAGACTTGGAATTTATTAACAAGTTGGGCGAGGACGGTATTCCCTTTGCCTTAGCATTTACCAAAGCCGATAAGTTAGGCACTGGCGCCTTATCTTCGAATGTAGCTCATTACAAAAAAGTTCTACTCGAAAGCTGGGAAGAACTACCCCCTGTTTTTATCACCTCTGCCCAAAATGGACAAGGAAAAGAAGATGTACTGAAATATATTGAAAATGTGATAAATAGCCTTTTGTAGAAACTTGTTGACAAGAATATTTGCCTGTCAGTTGTAAATGTGCTAACTTTGCATAAAAATCGGTATGATTTCAAATCATCACAAATTCCAAATTTTTTCGGGACGTTCGACACGTTATTTGGCCGAACGCATAGCCAAGGCTCTGGACTCAGAGTTGGGGCAATCGCAGGTTACGGATTTTAGCGACGGCGAGTTTCAACCTGCTTTTAACGAAAGTGTTCGTGGAAATACGGTCTTCATTGTTCAATCCACTTTTCCGCCGGTAGCTAATTTATTTGAATTGTTATTAATGATTGATGCGGCGCGGCGCGCCTCGGCGTATAAGGTGATTGCCGTAATACCCTATTTCGGTTGGGCGCGGCAGGACCGTAAAGATCGGCCGCGGGTTTCCATCGGAGCAAAAATGGTGGCCAATCTTTTAGCTGCTGCCGGCTGTGACCGCGTTATGACTATGGATTTACACGCCGACCAGATTCAAGGATTCTTCGACTTCCCTGTAGACCACATTTATGCCAGCAGCGTATTCCTGCCTTATGCACGCAATCTGAAGTTAGACAATCTTTCGGTAGCAGCGCCCGATATGGGCAGCGCTAAACGTGTGAATGCTTATGCCCGACTGCTCGAATGTCCGATGATTATCTGCCACAAATCGCGCGAAAAGGCTAACGTTGTAGGCTCTGTAACGGCTATCGGTGATGTGGAAGGCCGCAACATTTTGATTCTTGATGATATGGTTGATACGGCCGGTACTGTTTGCAAAGCGGCCGATATGCTTTTAGATAAAGGTGCAGTAAGTGTTCGCGTGATGGCTACTCACCCTGTGTTGTCGGGCACTGCTTATGACCGCATCGCACGTTCATGCCTTGAAGAAGTAATTGTTACCGATACTATTCCCTTGTGCAACGACCCGAACATTGACACTGGCAAAATAAAAGTACTAAGCGTGGCCGAGTTATTTGCCGACATCATTCAAAAAGTGTACCATTATCAGTCTATTAGCACTAATTTTTTATAATATAGCATGAAATATGTTCATGTTATTTTTCCCTTAGCGCTTCCTCAGGCGCTGACTTATAGTGTCCCTCCTCATTTGGAAGAAAAAGTGGCCGCAGGTATGCGCGTACAGGTTGACTTAGGTCGAAAGCAGTATCAGGCATTGGTGCAAACCTTGTCGGACGAAGCGCCGAAAGGTTTTGAAATAAAACCGCTGAAAGCTGTAATTGATAACGAAGCTATAGTGGGGGCGGCGCAGTTGCGCTTCTGGGAGTGGGTGGCCAACTATTATATGTGTACCGTGGGGGAAGTAATGACCGCCGCTCTGCCAAACGGACTGCGTACTGAATATAAACCCCGCTTCGAGACTTTTGTGCGCTTGCACCCATTTATTGATACCGAAGAAAAAGTGCAGCAGGTGTTGCAAAATCTGTCAAGAGCAAAAAAGCAGGAAGCCCTGCTGATGGACTATCTATCGCTTGCACTGAATGAAACGCCGCAAAACAGTTTTTCATTCCGTGAAATTCCAAAAAAATTATTGCATGCGCACACTGCTGCGGCATTTAACGCCTGTGTCGGTAAAGATATTTTTGAAGTAGTACAGCGGGAAGTAAGCCGCTTAGACCGTTCGGCGGAAGCGAGCAAACAATTGCCTTCCTTGTCGCCCGCGCAGGACAAGGCTTATAAGGCTATCAAAGAAACATGGAATAAAAATAAAGTAGCGCTTTTGCATGGGGTTACAGCCTCCGGAAAAACGGAGGTGTATGCGCACCTAATGGCCGAACAGTTGCAAACAGGTAAGCAAGCGCTGTATTTAGTCCCTGAAATCGCTCTGACCGCCCAGTTGATTGCGCGATTGGAACGCTTGTTCGGCAATGCGGTTGTCGTCTATCATTCGCGCTACAGCGATGAGGAGCGGGTGGAAATATACAACAGCCTGCGGCAAGCCGATGGGCCGACTATTATTGTGGGCACACGCTCGGCGCTCTTTCTTCCTTTTCGCGATTTAGGCATGGTCATTGTTGACGAAGAACATGAAAGCAGTTACAAACAGCAAAACCCCGCACCGCGCTATCATGCACGGGATTCCGCCATTGTATTGGCCGCTCAGCATGGCGCTAAGGTATTATTGGGTACGGCAACGCCGGCAGTGGAAACCTACTGCAATGTGCAATCGGGTAAATACGGCTGTGTAACGCTTGCACAACGTTATTACGATGTAACGATGCCGACCATAACGGTGGTAGATACGATAAGTCTTCGGAAGAAAAAGCGCATGCAGGGAATGTTTTCTTTACCATTGGTGAAAGCCATTGAAGAAAGGTTAGCAAGAAAAGAGCAGATTATCCTCTTTCAAAACCGACGCGGCTTTTCACCCTTCGTGCAATGCGGCGACTGCGGCCATATTCCGCAGTGCAAGCAATGCAGCGTTAACCTTACCTATCATAAGTACGTTAACAGCTTGCAGTGCCACTATTGCGGATATTCAACAACCCTACGCGGAATTTGCCACGATTGCGGCAGTTTCAACGTGCAGACTAAGGGCTTCGGCACAGAAAAAATCGAAGAGGAACTGCAACAGCTTTTCCCCGCAGCCCGCTTAGCGCGCCTTGATTTGGACGCTACCCGCAAAAAAAATGCGTATCAACGTATTATCAGCGATTTTGAGGAAGGAAGAAAAGATATATTGATAGGGACGCAAATGGTAACAAAGGGTTTGGACTTTTCACGCGTGAGTTTGGTCGGTATTTTAAATGCCGATAATTTGTTGAACTTTCCCGATTTCAGAGCACATGAACGCAGCTTTCATTTATTGACGCAGGTAAGCGGCCGTGCGGGACGCAAGGATACAGTCGGACAGGTGATTATACAAACAGGCCAACCCAATAATCCGATTATTCATTTCGTGCAGCAAGGCGATTATCATTCTTTCTTCCATCAACAATTAGCTGAGCGTAAAGAATTTGCCTTTCCTCCCTACTCGCGTTTGATAGCGCTTTATTTCAAGCACAGGAACGAAGAACTCGTGCAAGAAGCGGCAGTGGTTTTTAAACAGGAGGCTCAAGCGTATTTGGGAGCGCGCTTATTCGGCCCCTTGCAACCTGTGGTACACCGCGTACAAAACCAATACATTTTAGCATTTTGGATACGCAGTAAAGCTAAAGACAATTTGCCGAAACTGAAGCAATTTTTGTTGCAGCAATTCGCCCGATTACGCGCCCACAAAGGTCTGAGCGGCTTAGACATAATAGCCGATGTGGATCCGCAGTGAATCTATGAGTTATTATGAATTGATGAAAATTGATGAAGGTTGATGAAAGTTGTTTTTCTTCTGCCACTACGAGGGGCGAAGCAATCACTCTTTATTGATTTGTTGCAGGATATACGACTGTTCATCACTAATCACTTCACTGTTTTCACGTATTTACACGATACTGCGGAACTTACAGCTTCCTGCTCACCACTACCTTTATAGACTTGGGGACTAATTCGAAGGTGAAAGTGGAGTAGCCTAAGGCTTCTCCGTCAATTTCTATAGGGCTTTCGGGCCAGGTTTCAATGATGATATGTTTACCCTGGGCAGCTAATACTTTGGAATAACTGTAAACTTTTCCGTTGTACAACTTACGGAAATGGCGCAAAACACTAAATTTATTCACCCGCTTGATGACCGTAATGTCTAAAAGGCCATCGTCAATCACGGCATTAGGCATTTGGTTCATGCCCCCACCATTATACTTGCCCACACCCACCGTTGCGCTGAACACCGCATTGTCGTAAAAAGCCTGTCCGTCAATTGTAACTTTGAAACGCTTGGAACGATAGCCCAGCAACTCTTTAATAGTACTGCTGATATATAAGCGTTTACCTATTCGTCCCTCGTCTTTCAGCCGATTGAAGCGGCGGTTCACCATAGCATCAAAGCCCATGCCGGCCACATTAGCCATATAACGTTGATGTTTAATTTGGGTTTCGTAATAACTTATCAGGCCGACATCTTGTAAAATGGTATGCTCAACTACCAAAGATTGCACGGCATCGGAATATGTTTTCGGGATACCGAACATTCGCATCCAGTCGTTGCCGGTTCCCGCAGGAATTACCGCAAAGGAAATATCAACGGTAGGGACTTGTTGTTGAATAAAAATGCCGTTGACTACTTCATGCACAGTACCATCGCCGCCAATGGCTACAATTTTTCGGTAGCCGTCGTTAATCGCCTTAACCGTTAGTTCTACAGCGTGGTATTTATGTTCCGTGAACACACAAGTGAAGTCTAACCCGCTATGGTTCATTTGATTGGATATTGTAGGCCAGTCTTTAAGCCCACGGCCTATGCCGGCTTTTGGGTTTACAATAACCATCCATCCGTTCTTTATTACTTTATCCATCTGAGGTAATATTTGTTACAAAAATAAACAAATTTTCTTTCTTTCGGAAAAATTTATTAAATTTGCAAATTATACCATTTTAAATAAACGAATATGGGAAAAATAATTGCGATAGCCAATCAAAAGGGCGGTGTAGGTAAAACCACAACAGCGATTAATTTGGCAGCCAGCCTGGCGGTTTTAGAGAAAAAGGTGCTCTTGGTGGACGCCGACCCGCAAGCCAATGCTACCTCCGGCTTAGGTTTCGATGTCAATAACATGCAAGACCCTACTATATACGAATGCCTGATTGGTCAGGCAGAAATTGCTCAAGCAGTGCTTGTTACCGAAATAAAAGACCTGCATTTATTGCCATCTCATATCGACTTGGTTGGCGCCGAGATAGAAATGCTTCAACTAACCGACCGTGAGCAGGTGTTGAAGAAAGCGCTTTTGCAAGTCGTTGATAAATACGACTATATCTTTATTGATTGCTCTCCCTCCTTGGGTTTGATTACAGTAAATGCGCTTACGGCCGCCGATGCAGTGATTATTCCCGTACAATGCGAATTTTACGCCTTGGAAGGATTAGGTAAATTGCTGAATACCATAAAAATAGTGCAAACACGTTTGAATCCTGCCCTTGCCATAGAAGGCTTCCTGCTGACCATGTATGACGCCCGTCTGCGTTTAGCTAATCAAGTGGTGGAAGAAGTTCGCCGCCATTTCCCCGATATGGTATTCCAAACTATTATTCAACGAAATGTAAAACTGAGCGAGTCGCCCTCTTTTGGTAAACCGGTAATTCTTTATGATGCCGCCTCGGCAGGCTCTAACCATTACCTCAACTTAGCCAAAGAGGTGCTGCAAAAAAATGAAATGAATACACAACAAGTCTAAATTTAACGAGATGACTAAAAAACCTGTATTAGGACGCGGGCTTGGAGCCCTGATGAGTGACGCCGGTACGGTAACTCCTACACGGAACGAGCCAATTGTGCCCCTGCAAGAAACAGCAAAGCAGGAAGAGGGTGTTATCGAAATAAAACTTTCCAACATTGAAATAAACCGCTCTCAACCCCGTACACATTTTGATGAAAATACTTTAACAGAACTTTCGGAATCTATTAAAGTATTCGGATTGATACAGCCTGTTACCGTTCGTGAAACAAAACCCGGCCGCTACCAGATTATTAGCGGTGAGCGGCGGTATCGTGCTGCTAAAAAGGCCGGTTTAACTACCATTCCGGTATATGTTCGTAAAGCCGATGACAAGGAAATTTTAGAAATGGCCCTTGTCGAAAACATACAACGTGAAGACCTTGACGCTATTGAGGTAGCTATTAGTTTTCAACGTTTGATTGATGAATGTTCGCTCACGCAGGAATCGTTGAGCGAGCGTGTGGGAAAGAAACGCGCTACAGTGGCGAATTATCTTCGCCTGCTCCGCCTGCCCGCCAAAGTACAGTTACTTATCCGCGAACGCAAGCTCTCTATGGGGCATGCCCGCGCTATTGTAGGGCTTGACGATGAAAAACTGCAACAGAAAATCGCCCAAAAAACCATTGACGAAGAACTGTCGGTGCGTCAGGTCGAAGCCCTCATTAAAAATAGCCTGATTCCTGTTAGCAAAAAACAAGCATCGACAATAACAGAGGAGGAGCTTCCCGATGATTATTTCCGACTGATTGAACTCTTAGGCCCGTACTTCAATAATAACATCAATGTTAAGCGTAGCGATAAAGGCGATGGAAGAATTACTATTCATTTTGCCAATGACGAAGAAGTACGTAATTTTATGCAAAAACTCAACGAAATTACGCAGACATAACTTTACGGTGAAAAAATATTGCCTGCTCATACTGCTTCTCTTTGTCGGATTTTGTGCACAGGCGCAAGAGCGTGTAAGCGTTACGATAACAGGAAAAAGGCCTTTGGGTAAAAATTACTGGCATGGCCTCACCGGTCGTGATTCTTTGGGGGTTACACGGGTTTGGTTTGGTTCGCTCTTCGCGCCGGGTTATGCCCAGGCATATAATCGTGATTATTGGAAATTGCCGATTTTGTATGGCGGTATGGGAGGGTTAATATATGCGGGTTATCGCTATAATATGAGTTATCTTGATACAGGAAATGATGTTTACGGACGTAATCGAAACTTTTGTTATATCGGAGCCGCGCTCTTGTATTGGGGCAGTATGCTCGATGGAATGGCTTCTTATAGAACGCCGAAGCGGTATCAGCCGGAGCGGGCAACCATTTATTCGATGTTATTACCCGGCTTGGGACAATTCAATAACGAACACTACTGGAAAATTCCCGTAGTATATTTAGGCTTTGCCTTCGGCATATATTTAGTCGATTATAATAATGCACAATATCAACGTTTCAGGGAGGCCTATAATATCAAAACAGCCGAGCCTGTTGAATTTATTCAAAACCCCTATCAGCTTGGAGGGCATCAGCAGCAGCATGCTCCTAAAGCAGAAAATGAACTGACCAAACGCTATTCGGCGGAGCAGTTAAAATATTACCGCGACAGTTTTCGCACAAACCGTGATTATTCATGGCTTTATCTTGGCCTCTTTTACGCATTAAACATGATTGATGCTAATGTGTTTTCCCACTTGAAGGATTTTGATATAAGCGATAATCTGAGCATGCAGTTGCGGCCTACGGTTATGTATGACCAGACGCTCGCCATGAACGCCCAATTTCCGGCTTTCGGCATGACCTTAAATTTAAATTTTAAATAATAAACAGTATATTTTTTGATTATGAAACATTTTTTATTGCTACCCGTTTTTTTATTTTTTATGGTATTTTCGCTCTCGGCGCAAAACAACAAAGAATTATCGGAAGACACCACAATTATCGCCGGAAAAATGGTTATTATCAATGACGATGAGGTTTTGGCCTTAGATGCAGAAAATAATATTGACAGCCTGCTTTCTATTTGGTATATACAACGCGCATTACAAGACACGTCTATTTTTATGCAAGCGGGGAATTATGATGTCCCTGAGGCCAATCTGTCCGATGAGGTATATATTAAGCGCATCAAAGCCCTGCCCTGTATTATTGATTTACCCTATAACAATGTGGTGCGTAATCAAATCATTTATTACACCCAGAAGATGAAAGAAAAGGCAGAAATGATATTGGGCCTTGCTGAGTTTTATTTTCCGATGATCGAGGAAATTCTGGATATCTACGATATGCCCTTAGAGTTGCGTAATATGGCCGTAATTGAATCGGCGCTTAATCCTCGCGCGGTATCGCGGGCTAAGGCTAAAGGCTTGTGGCAATTCATGTATGGTACGGCTAAAAATTATAACCTTGCCATGAATTCTTTTGTGGAAGAGCGTTTCGACCCTGTTGCCTCTACACATGCCGCTGCCCGCCACATGAAGGATTTATATGCCATTTTCGGCGACTGGAGTTTGGCTATTGCAGCGTATAATTGCGGAGCGGGCAATGTGAATAAGGCCATTAAACGTTCGGGCGGCAAGCGCGACTATTGGGATATTTATCCTTACCTGCCCAAAGAAACCCGCGGCTATGTCCCGGCTTTTACTGCTGCAAATTATTTGATGACTTATTATAAAGAACATGGATTAACCCCTAAACAGTTGAGTTTACCTTCGCATGTCGATACTTTTTTTGTGAATAAGCTCTTACATTTCGAACAAATTTCAGAAGTAATAGGTATTCCGGTTGATGAATTGCGTAATTATAACCCGCAATATGTACATAATATTATTCCGGGAAATGAACGCACCTATGTTCTGCGTATTCCTTACGAATATACCGCTGCCTTCGCAGAAAATGAAAAGGAAATATATGCTTACAAAGACAGCCTTTATTTTAATCCAAACATTATTAAGCAAATTGCAGGCCGCGGCGCAGTAAGCAGTCCGGCTTCCGGCGCTCAAATTATTCACAGGGTAAAAAGCGGGGAATCCTTGTCAACTATTGCAAACCGCTACGGCGTCAAAATAAATGACCTGAAATATTGGAACGGCATAGGTAAAAATAATATAATACGTGCGGGACAAAAATTGGTGGTTTACGGTAAGTCGGCAGCGCCAAAAACTACCACGACTGCGGCCGCAACCGCAAAAACTACTACTCAAAAGCAGTCAACTACCGGAAAGACCATTACGCACACTGTAAAAAAAGGGGAAACCCTTTGGAGCATTTCACAAAAGTATGATGATGTTACCTTTTATGAAATCTTGAAATTAAACGGTTTTAGCGAGAAACAAAAAATATACCCCGGCGATAAAGTTAAAATAAAGATTTAAACAGGACTGTATTAACAACAATGGTAAGCGCAATCGGCGCAAGGCAACAATTCGCCTCTCAGCCGTTTTTCCACTAAGTTTGAAGTGCGCTCGCGCAAGGGAGCTACCGTAATTTTTTCGAGCACATCGTTGGCAAAGGCAAACTGCTGCAAATGCCGCGCTTCGGGCAAGCTTACGCCACGGGAGCGAAGATAAAACAAGGCATGTTCGTCAATCCGACCAACCGTAGCGCCATGCGAACATTTTACGTCGTCAGCATAAATTTCCAAATGAGGTTGAGTAAATATCTTTGCGGTATGTGTCAGCAATAAATTATGGTTAGCCTGATAAGCCTCTGTTTTTTGGGCGCCTTTATCCACTAAGATGTGACCCCTAAAAGATCCGACAGCCTGTTCGTCGAGGATACCCTTAAACAGTTGACGGCTCAAGCAGCCGCCCACAGCATGATGTACCTTCACGGTATTATTTATCCGTTGCTTGCTGTCGCTTAAATACAGGCCATTGAGTTCGCAAACAGCTCCTTCGCCCGCCAATTTCACTTCAAAGCTATTATCAACCAGCCCGCCGTACAAGGTTGCTACCGTACATGAAAGATAGCTGTTGCGCGCCTGTTCTACTCTTGTAACCGTACGGTGCTCGGAGCGGTTATGCTCATTTTGCATAAACAACATTTCCAAACGGGCGCCTTCTTCCAAGTATATATTATTGAAAGAATGCGTAATAAAAGAATGCTCGGAAGCCGTATGGTCGCAGAAAATTAGTTTTGCCGAAGCACCGGCGGGAATAGTAAACCGATTTTCAAAACATACCTCCCGTACTTCCCCTTCGCGCACGCTAATCAGTTGCAAGGGTTTGTCCTGTGATAATAAGGTATAGTTGCCCGACTTTCCGCCGTTCATCATATATACCCTTTCCGTATCCAAGCCTTCCACTTCGCAATGGAAAACATCAGCGGCCAACTTTAAGTTATCATTTTCAATTCTCAATTTTCAATTCTCAATTTTAATAAACCAATCTTTATAAGTTAAGTAGTCGGTGGCATTTTGGCGCACCATTTCTACCAATCGCGCATTGCTGTCTTTCACCTTTTTAGCGGGAGCGCCGGCATACACGCCCGGCTCCAACACCGTATTTCCCAACACTATAGCTCCTGCCGCAACAATAGTATTATCGGGAATCACCGCATTATCCAAGAGAATGGCGCCCATGCCTACCAGCACATTGTTGCCTACTTTGGCCCCGTGGATAATAGCATTGTGCCCCACTGTTACATCATCGCCGATTTCGGCCACCGACTTTTCATGGGTTGTGTGCACTACGGCTCCGTCCTGAATATTGCTGCGGTTTCCGATGCGGATACTGTTGACGTCGCCGCGCAGGACCGCCGAATACCATATACTGCAATCGTCTCCGATTACCACATCGCCCACAACCACAGCATTTTCGGCAACAAAGCACCGCTCTCCGACAGTGGGGGATATCCCGTTAACTGCATGTATAATAGCCATAATTTTATTTTACATTAGACGACAAAGGTAGGCAAAATTTAATGATTAATTAATACTTTAAACCTTTTCGCTTAAAAGCTTATTTCTTTCGCGGTGTGAATGATTTGTCCGTCATTTGTAATTCCTTGTATAAGAATAAAATATCCTCCTTTTGTTTTAGGAAGTGAAAATTCAATAGAGGTTTCGCCTGTTTCATTTGTATTGACATTTGGATTCCAATAAATCAAAGGGTTTTGATCAGGCGGGTTAAACTTTACAGGAAGAATATAGCCCAAAGGTTTGATTTTTTTTGTATTATAGCGCACTTCTTCGATTTTTGAGTAGTCGAAATTTCCCCTTTTGGTAGTAATTGAAATCACGCCGCCTCCGCCTCTTGATCCCCAAATTGCCGCATCGCCGCCTTTGAAAACATCAACCCGTTCCACATCTGCTATATTTATTCTATCTAGTATATCAAGGTTGCCCTCAAGTATACCAAAACTGTCCTTATCATCAATTGATTCAATAATTATGCCGTCAACGGCGATAGCAGCAATACTTGAGCTTCCGCGAATAATTATAGATTTTTCCTTCACTTGTACTCCTGCAACGTACCGTAAAACGTCGAGAATCTTGCTTGCATTCAATTCGTTTATTTTTTTACTGTCGAACGAATTAGTTGCTAATAGAGAAAATGGGTCGACAGGTTTGGCTTTTTCATTTTTTTGCGCTTTAATAATTACTTCACGAAGTAGAGTGGCATTGATTCCGTACTCTTCATTGTATTGTTTTATATCTTCTATGATGGCAGTATCAATTTGAACGGGTAAATCAACAGCATCAACAGCCGGAAAATTCTCTTCTTCGTCAATGGATAGCAAAACACGGTTTGTCATTTTGTTTCCATACGCCTGTACTACAAATTCCGTTTGGTCGGGAAAATCCATTTCGCTAAAAGAAAAAATTCCGTTTTTGTCCGTTGTGGTAGCAGTGGCGTACTTAGTTTGCAGCGACAAAATACTTACCTGTGCATCAGGAATGGCTTTTTTACCCCAAAGATTGGTTACTTTGCCCGAAACGACCTGTCCCAATTCGATAAAACCGGGTAGCGTATCCGATTTTCCGCTGATTATTTGCGGAATATTATAGCGCTTCCAAGTTTCGTTGGTAACAAAATTACTATCAATATTTTTAGCATTATCTTTCAAATCAGAATGAAACAGTAAATAATTTCGGATATTTCTTGTTGTATCAATGGTTGTCAAGAGGTCGTTGGTAATGGAAACCGAAAAATTGCCTGAAATGTTTTTTTTGTGATTGTCGGTTAATACAAATTTGATTTTCATGGAATCATCTTTATTCTCAACGGAATAGCTCAAATTCGCCTGATCGTCGTTAGAGCAAAGGAGCATTTTTTGCGTTACGGGATGATAATTTTCATCCAACAGCATAAATTGTAAAATGCCCGAAGGAAAATTTTGTTTTGGAAAAAACAGGGTCTTTACATTTCGGTTCCACTTTTCAAAATACTGTACTATTCCTCGCGCGTGGACAAGCAGATAGTACGGCTGCGTATCATTGCCATTAAATGTAAGGCTTACCGTGTCGTTTTTCCATGCTGCCGAAAGGATTTCTAAAACCTCGTTATTACGTTGAAGAGTGGGCTTTGGGGAGGTATTACGCGGTTTGTTTTTCGCTTTTGTCGGCGAAGCTATAAAAATATCTTTTTTAAAAAAGAAGTCGTGCGAAAGTCCGTACATTGCAGTTGTGTAAGCGCGCAGCGAATAATTTCCTTCGGGCAAATCTTGCGGCAGGGAAATTTGTCCGTAAGATTGGTTTAGGGCGGCGCGAATTTTCACTTTCTCAATAATATTTCCCTCGGAATTAATTAAATCAACATATACAAAACGGCTGTGAACAGAGGGCATAAGCGCTACCGCATCAACTAAATAGGCTTTAATCCAAACAGTATCGCCTGCAGTATATGCTATTCGGTCGGTATGTAGAAAAATCTTTTCCTGCGGAAATATTTTTATTTGCTCAATAAAGGCGCTCAGGCAAGCATCTTTTGTGAGTTTCACACTGTTTTGTCCGTAGAAATCAGATGGAAAAATACAAAGCAACAATAAAATATAATTCAAGTAAAATTTCATTTTGCAAAGGTTTTGACAAAGATACTGTTTTTTTACAAAATTACAAAAAAAATGGAGCCGCTGAAGCAGCTCCATTTACCAAAATTTAATAATTGATAATTTTATTGCTTTGTAAATTTGGGGAAATAATACGAAGAAGGGGTCTTTCCATTCATACCTACTACATCGCCATTATTTGTAGAGCCGGTGTAGTTCCGCAATTTAAATCCGGCTACAGGGTAGGTCCATGCGCCATCATCAATAAAGGTAAAAGATTGTAACTCGCCGCTTGGGCTCATTTCAAACTCTGTACTAACCATACCAACTGTTCCAAATTGCCCAACTGATCCAGTTGTATAACTATTAAAGTAAAGCGAAGTCCCCACCGGCTGGCTATAGGCTCCCCATATTAAATCTTGTGTAGAGGTTCGTACGAATACTTTATGGGTTCTCCATTCTAAATTACCGGCATTATAGGCCATTAAAATGTCGCCCAGCGCCTGGTCGGCTGCACTAAGAATACCTCTTACATAATAGATATTGGAACCAGCGGCTACCAATGTTACAGTAAGCGCGCTATTTCTATTAGGCGGCAAGTTGTAGTTGTTGCCGTCGCCGTAGGTCATGGTGTAAGTGCCCACAAAATCCTCATACAAAAGGATAAGTCTTTGCTGATCAATCCAAATTTTTGCAGTAAAACTGTTTGCACCGCTGCCAATATCTAATGTAGCAATGGCGCTTCGTCCTACATTTGTGTTGTTATATGAAGGAATATCCAACACAACTTGCTTTTGCGAATGGTCCAAAGAACAGGTTAACCATGTGTCAGACAAGGATACATTAATAATATCCAAATCACATTCATAGTCCAAACGCACTTCTCCTCCTTCGGCATCAATATTTACCCTGCTCGTTTCAATGAAAAAATGAAGAGCGGACTGAGTTACCGTTACATAATTTTTCCTATTGCCATCGGTAATGGTTATCAATGCACTGCGCGCAGACAAGTTGGAATGCGGCGATACGTTTACGACAATGTTTTGTCCTCCCGTCGATTGATAAACAGACAAGGTACACCACTCGTCGGAAGATGTTGCCAAAACAGGGGTGGGATGATCTACTAAGATAGAACCTTCGCCGCCTGCAGCGGTAAAGACCACGTCAGAGGATACCACCTTTATCAACAAATCCTCGTAGGAGGTGTAATCATTTGATCTGTCGCATCCTGCAAACAGGGACAACAAACCTGCTAAAATAATTGCTATGTATTTCATATTCATTAATTTTTAGTTTTTATTGTTTTGTGAACATCGGATAGAACACGAAAGCTTGTCCATCTGCACCGTTTACATTACCCGCACTTGTGGAGCCGTTATAGTTTCGCAACAGGAATCCGGCAGTACCACGGCTCCACACTCCATTATCAATCATAGTAAATGATATATCGTCACCGGAAGTATAGGTAAGGTCAGAAGCATTCATTCCGGTTGTAGTTGAGAGGTAGACATAATTCCCATCTGTTGGGTCAGAATATGGAAGCCACCAAAAATCATAATTGGTGCCGGCTCTTACAAATATTATTTGCCCCAAAAGTTCTATTCCATATCGTCCGCTGTACCTTGCAACGATATTTCCCAGCGCTTCGTCGGCAGTAGTAAGGATGCCTTTTATATAGTAAGTTTGCCCTGCTATTGCCGGTTCAAAGGTAACCGTTGCAGTTCGGTTCCTGTTTATCGGAATGGCATTGCTGGTAGAATAACTCATGGTGTAAGTCCCTAAAAAATCAAGATAACTCAAACCAATCGCTTCAAAATAAGCATTTACGCCTGCCGGTTCGACACATTCATGCCGGCGGTTTGCCGGGTTCCACACAAAGCGTTCCATGGTGATGCCCTCGAATACAAAGGGCTCATATAAGCGTATGCCGTCGGGAGTATAGGCATAACTTATTGTAGTCTCTCCGGAACTGCTGCCATGGTAGGTAAGCGGCGTATAGGTTCGGTCAGATACAACAGCCTCTCCTCTTTCTATGTCGTTAACTACAAATTTAAACGAAGAGTAAGCAGCAGCAGCAGCGGCAGCGGTGCATTCCGTCAGATAGGTCTCCGGGTCAATGTTATTAACATTACGGCGCAATGTCATTTTGTTGCCTCGTTTTTTCCCTTTCAACACTACTTTGTCCGGCGTTGCCGACATTATTATAAATTCATAGTCTCCGGCTCTACCGCTTGCCTGCGATGAGCTTAAAGGCTCGCTGAAGTAGTGCATCACCTTGTTGTAGGTATTAAAGCTGAGTACAGGTCCCTGGTCGGCAGTCATACCAAAGGAGGAGGTTTCCGTCTGACGTTCCGGCACATTGGTGGCTATTTCACACATGACGTCTACTGTTCCGTCAGCGTAAAATTTGAGAAACATGGCATAGCCTCCTTTTGAATGATTTGCTTCAGGATAATAGTCTCCAAACCATCCGTATTCGGAGCTTGTCAAAATTTTCATAGTGTTCTCAATGGCCTCGCTCATTCTCTCCGAAGCCGATTTGTCAAATATGTCAGCTTCATCCTTTACGCACGAGAATAGCAGCGCAGGCATCAGTAAAATATAGATTAATTTTTTCATACGCTATTTTGTTTAAAGGTTTAGTAAATCTAAGGTATGCAAGGTTGCCGCACGCGATTCAAAATTCGAACGCAAAAAGTCTAACTCAAAGCCCCACACATTTACGCAATACTCTTTTACAAGCCCCAATTTTTGGATAAGCTTGGCCGATCCCGATTCTCCTGCCTGAGCTAATATATTGTCCCAGTTAGCTTGTCCGCGCGTAACATAAATAGACAATATTTCCACAAAGTCTTCATTGGGCTCCGAACGGGCATAACGGCTGACAAAGCCTAACTCATAAGCTATGGCTTCGGTTGCGGAAGCCACGCTCCAGTCGTTGCCTACATAATCAAGATTGGATATGGCGGCATATTCAGTCGGGTATTCATAGGTTTGGTGCATAATGTGCGCAAACTCGTGGTACATGGTTTTCAAGTAGCGGTCGGTCAACTGAGTTAAGGTAACGGTTAGCGGGTCTATGCTGTTAATATTATAAAGCGTTACTTTCATGCCGCCCTCTGCCGTACCGAGCACCATAGTGTTATTGGTATTATAAGCGGGCGAACCAACCAAGTGAATAACTTTTGGTATGAGTCGTTTGGTGAAAGCAATATTTATCGTTTGGTCATATACTTCCATCCACAGATGTTTGATCAATTTAGCCATGGCTATGGCCTTATCAGTAGATGCCGGCGCCAAATCAAAGGACATGTCGGATTCAATATCTTCAGTTTTATATTTAAATGCGATATTGTAAGGGTCCACGTAGTTTCGGTCAAGCCAGTGGTCAAAGGCAGTTTTCAGGGCGGGATCCGGATCTATGAATACGCTGTCGGAAAATTGCTCTTCGCTGCATGATACACTGAGCAGGAGCGCCGCGGTCAATAATAATAGTATTTTTTTCATATTTCTTTATTCTAAGAGTTAAACTTAACGTGGATTAGGTGTCATTCCGGCGGCTATAGAAGTTGCCGGCAATTGAATAGCGCGGCGCGGGTCATTCACCGTCAACTCGTCCAACACTGTCAAATCGTTAGCTTTGTTATACATTCTGCGGTAAATAACTATGCCGTAACGCTTAATGTCATACCAGCGCAATCCTTCGTGAATGGTCAGGATACGGCGCATCTGCAGGATACAATGCAACATGTTTTCCTGATCGCCATCGGCAATGGCGAAATCGGGATTCAAATACTTTTTGACCGTAGGGACCTCGGGCGTATAGTAAGCCCTGCCGTTATAGAAAGTATTTATGCTACTTAAGGTCAATACAGTACCGTTTCTCGTATGGCGGGATACCCAAAGGTTCATGTCTTTAAGGGCGTTGTCGTAATCCTGTGTCATGATATAGGCTTCTGCACGGCAGAGCAGGGTTTCGTCGGATTGGAAAATAGGAAATACCGTACGGGTATATCCAATACCAGCTACGCGGTCGGTATATTCAAACATATAGGGTACTCTGGGGACTGCCGCATAACCGGTAGCATAGGTAAACTGTCTTAAATAGTACGAAGAGGCGCTGTAGGTTCCCCAGGGCGCAGCGCTTCCATAAGATTCCTGCGAGGAAAGAAGGGTTGAGTGCATATACTTTTTGCCGGTAGTGTAGTTGCCCATGACCTGAGATGCCTGCGACATCAATGTAACTAAGAGCAGGTTGGCATTTTGCTGCGGTTTAACATATTCGTTGGCAAGAGGTTGCATGTTTTGCTCAAAGCCCAGAAAAAATGGCATGTCGCGTAAAATAGATGCAGGATTATCGCCCAAGACCCTGTTGGCATACTCAATCGCCTTGTCATATTTACGGTAATACAGGTTGAAGCGGGCAGCAAAAGCACAGGCGGCTTTTTGGTTAAAGTGGAATTTAGGTTGGCTATAAAGATTGTCGTCAATCAAGGGAATTCCCTCTTCTATGTCGCGATTTATTTTCTGATATACTTCCGCCACCGTTCCTCTCGCGTACTGTGGATTTACCGTTGTTTCGCGCGTTTCCATATAGGGAATGCCCAAATCGGTCCCGCTTGTGATGTCGGAGTAGTGTTTACAGAACACATTGACTAACAGGTAGTGGTGAAGTGCGCGAATGAGCAGCGCTTCTCCGCGATGCGCATCAAATTTTCTCGGATTTTCATGAGATTCGATGTACTCAAGGGCCGTATTGGCTACTGCAATTGCCCTATAGCAATATTCCCATTGCGATTTTGGCGACTCATTGCCTTCTTCCTGAATATCGGCCCATTCCCACATCTCCTCTTGAAGCAGCGCAAAAGAATTCATGTTGGCTTCGGGAAAATAGTCCACATTATCGGACATCATTTCCGTCATTACAAGAGGATTACGGTTTGAATATCCGGAAGTTAAGAGTTGAGCAAGATTGTCGTCATTAAGCTGTGTCCGATTATCCGGTCTTTCGTCCAAAAAATCGTTGCAGCCACAAAAAGCTATCAGTGTAATGGCTGCTATTATTGAAAGATATTTTTTCCTGTTCATAAACATATAATTTTTAAAGTCCTAATTTTAAAGTAAGCGTAATTTGCTTGGGCACGGGAGCCGATACGCCGCCCGATTGGAAAAATTCGGGGTCCTGCCCGTTCAGTTTGGAGTCGGCATACAAGAGCAGCAAGTTGGTGCCCTGTATTTTGGCCGACATGTTCTTTACCCCTACAGCGCTTGCCCATTGGCTTGGTAAATCATAAGACAAGGAGACCTCTTTCAGGCGTATAAAACCGCCGTCGGCAACACGTACATCCGAAAAGTTATACGCATTGTAATGATAAGTTAGCCGCTGGGTCCCTGTCAACTGACGTGCAGCCGGAATAACGGGAATATTGGTATAAGCCTCGTCTCCCGGCACCACCCAACGATTGGCAAACTCTTTGGGCATGGCGTCCAAATCGGAATAACTGCTCTTGAATGCCCGATTGAGGCGAAGTTTATTACCGAAGGCATAGGTAAGGAATACATTGAGTCTGAAGTTTTTGTAAGTAAATATATTACCTAGACTGCCCGTTATGGTAGGTTCGGTTGGACCCTCATATATCAAGAAGCCCATTTTGACCCTTTCCTGAAAGTAAACATAAGTGGTATTAGAGGTCTGCAAGCCGTCCTGATTAAGTAATATCGGGAAGCCATCCTCGCTCAATCCTACAAAGGGAATGGAAAATAATGTACGGTGGGAGTACCCCGGCATGCCAAAGCCGTTACCCGAAACCAAGTCTAACACTCTACTCCGCGAGTCTAATTTGGTAATTTCCGTTTTGACGTACCCGAAAATAAAGTTGGTGGACCAACTAAAATCCTTCATTTCCAAATTTTTTGTGGTAAGGGTAAATTCTACTCCGTGAGATTTCATCTCCGCCACATTAGCATATTTATCAACTGTACCTCCTACCCCCTGTGTAGCAATTCGGCCGATTAGATCATAGTTATTGCGCCAGAAAACATCCGTAACCAGGTTTATCCTGTTGCCTAAAAAACCAATATCGGCGCCGATATTCAGTTCGTGTTTTTTCTCGTAGGTGAGTTCGCTGTTCTCAATATCGTCAATATACAATGATGATTCTCTATAATCGCCCCAGGGCTTCCAACTCACGGTAGGCATCAACACCTGCTCGGAATTGGTTACAAATCTTGGCCCTCTGTCACCCGTTAAGCTATACGAAGCCCGCAATGATAGATGGGACAGGGCAGGACGCAAATGTTCAAAAAATTCTTCTTCATGTACATTGTAGGATCCGGCAATATTCCATGTAGGCAGCCAGCGGGCTGAGGTGGATTCGCCCAAGCGGTTGGTGCCTTCGTAGCGAAAGGTAGCATTTAGGATATATTTCGACATATAGGAATAGGTAGCTAATCCGAAGAATGCGGCCTCTCGTTCCCGCGTGTCCGCAATGCTATAATATTGGGTACCCTGCTCTGAGCTTTGTTTGAATACCTGATAGGCATAGTTCGACACATCGCCCATTGTATATAAACGTCCCCAACCTCTGAAGTATGTTCTGTTCCTTTCTAAGGTCTTTAGTTCCGTACCGCCAAAGAAGTTAGTAATGTGTACATCGTTGAATATTTTATTCCACGTTATTGAAGTACGAAAATCGTAGCCTTGCATTCTATTATCCGTGCGGTTATAGATGCCTCCTTCGGGCAATACGCTGATAGGCAAGACATAAGGAATATCGGGATCAGTATAGAGGAAAGAGTTTCTATTTCTTATCGTAGCATCGGGCATTGCACGGTAGGCCATGGCCTGATTCGAATTGTCTTTAATATGGTGCTCTATGTTTGAGGCGGAAGATTTATAAGCGCCCAATGCCGATATTTCCAATTCAGGGATAATTTTCCATTTTAATTCCGCTTGAAACTTAAAATCCGTTACCTTAACATCCATATAGTTGTTTTCCAATTCATTTAAGATATTGAAATCAGCATAATTCCGCGTGTAGATTTCGGTTGGGTTCATGGCGCGGGAAGTATTCAAGGCATAGCTGTAAGGATTAATGTCAAAGTCGCGCTTTACTTCGCCATATACCGCGTCAACGCTTTGGTCGAGGCTGCCCGGCGCTTTTTGCAAACGAGTCGAAGTGTTGGTAATAAAATTGAGCGACAGGTTCTTTTTGATGTTGTAGGTAGCATTCAAAGCGCCGGTATAGCGGTTCACTCCGCTGCCTTTGTACCAGCCCGGATCTACGAGCGCGCTCAACGAAGCATAGTACATTGTTTTATCTGTACCGCCGGACATGCTGACGGCATGGGATTGCACCACATTGAGATTGAACAACTCCTGAAACCAATCGGTATTTCTAAACTCTGCCAACCGCAGGTAAGCATTTTTATCCTCCTCTGAGTTCCTCAACACAAATCCGCCGGTACCGGGGTCAACAGTAGTCATTAACTTATACATTCTTCCATATACGCCGCTGTTGCGACTTCTGATTGTACCTGCAAAACCGAGCCAGCCTTTTTGCTCCATTTCCTGATACACGCCCATTTGCTCCTGCGAGTTCATAATGTTAAATTCCGAATAGGTAGGAATTAAACGCGTAGTGAATTCACCGTTGTAGTTAATACTGCTCACGCCGGCTCTCCCTTTTTTGGTGGTTACCACAATAACGCCCGACATGGCGCGTGCGCCATAGATAGAAGTAGCCGAGCCGTCTTTAAGAATCTGGAAAGATTCGATGTCGTCCGCATTAAGCCCGGCAATGGCAGAGCTGATTAGCGTTTCGGCATCGCCGGACGAAAGCGCGTCTGAGTCAATGTCAACCACATCTTCCATGATGATGCCATCAACCACCCACAGCGGTTTGGAACTGCCGTAAATGGAAGTCGCGCCACGTACCCTGATTTTCGGCGCAGCACCGAAAGTTCCGGACACGTTCTGCACCGACACGCCGGCAGACCGGCCTTCCAATGCTCTACTGATTTCGGTAATACCACCGAGTTTCACATCAGCGGCTTCTAAGCGGTCGGCAGCGCCTGTAAACAAGCGCTTGTCCACGCTTGCCATACCTGTTACCACCACCTCCCTCAATACAGTTGCATCTAACTGTAATTGGACATTGATTTGTTCCCGTCCGTTAACAGCCTCTTCGATAGTTTGGTATCCCATAAAAGAAACCACCAAGGTAGCATTTGACGGAACATTGTTCAAGGTGTAATTGCCATTAATGTCGGCAACTACAAATTGCTTGGTTCCCTTCACCATCACGGTAGCGCCGACTAAAGGCTGGTTGGCCTCGTCGAACACCGTACCGCGAATCGTCAGATTTTGCGCCTGCAGTATTCCTGTAATAAGAAATAAAAGGCACAGCAAATTCAATTTTAGTTTCATAGGCTTTAAGTTAATTAGTTTAGTTACATAGGTTTATATTAAATTAATTTAGAGAATATATAACAAATGCGTTTAAAATTCAGTTCGGCAGGTTAAAATTTATTTAAGTGGCATATAAAAAAATGTACCAGCAAAAAATGCTGATACATAATGTAATAGTGGCGCAATTAATCTCACTTTTACCGGTATATCGCCACAACAGACTGAACACCAGGTATTTATAGTGGGGGGGGGGGGATAAAGTGTTGATAATCACGTTGTTGCGCAATTTTTCAACAATATATTTACCCGGCATATACATGCTTTAATTTTTGGTTAGTTTTCTAAAGACAAAGGTAAATAAAATTTTGAATAAATAGAATTTATAGCACATTATTTTGAAGTTATAGTTACTAAAAATTATTAAACCTTTGATTTTCGGTTTCTTATATTTTTTATCTCCTTTTATTTTGTAGTTTAAAAAATAAATTCTATATTTGCCCTACAATTTTAGTTATGAATCGTAAACAATTTTGACCAATACTTGAAAAATCGTAATTTAATATTCACAATATGCACAAATTAATTGATATGCCCGATGTCGTTATTCGTTTTTCCGGCGACTCAGGCGATGGAATGCAACTCACAGGAACCCTATTTGCCGACGCTTCGGCCCTCATGGGCAATGATGTTTCCACCTTCCCCGATTTTCCTGCCGAAATTCGCGCTCCGCAAGGCCTGCTTGCCGGCGTTTCAGGCTTTCAGGTACACATCGGAAGTCATCCTATCAATACTCCCGGCGACTACTGCGACGTATTGGTAGCTATGAACCCCTCGGCGCTCAAAATGAATGCCCACTGGTTAAAACCTACGGCTACAGTTATCATGGACGCCGACACCTTCGACGAAAAAGGCTTGAAACTGGCTGCATTCAAAACAGACAATCCAATTAAAGAATTGGGCATCGAAGACCGCACTATTGTTTTTGCCCCCATTACCACATTGACTAAAGAGGGTTTGAAAGACTCCGGTTTGGATACAAAGTCAATCCTCAAAAGCAAAAACATGTTTGCTTTGGGTATTTGCTATTTCCTGTTCAACCGTTCGCTCGAATATACCGAAGCGTATTTCGAAAAAAAGTTCCATAAACATCCGGAACTCATAGTCTCTAATAAAAAGGTATTGCGCGATGGTTACAACTATGCTTCGAATATTCATGCCATACAAAACACCTACGTTATACAAAAGGCTGATTTACCTAAGGGAGTTTATCGCAATATCAACGGTAACCAAGCTACGGCATGGGGTTTTATTGCCGCTTCCGAGAAGTCGGGACGTCCGCTGTTCTGCGGCTCCTACCCTATCACTCCTGCCACCGGTATTCTTGAAGAATTAGCTGCCCGCAAGGATCTCGGCGTAAAAACACTGCAATGCGAAGATGAAATAGCGGGTATTTGTACAGCTATCGGCGCTGCTTATGCCGGTAATTTTGCCGTAACTACTACCTCTGGCCCCGGCCTTTCGTTAAAAAGCGAAGCTATGGGATTGGCCGTAATCACCGAATTACCCTTGGTAATTGTTGACGTACAGCGTAGCGGTCCGTCAACCGGCATTCCTACCAAAACCGAACAGACCGACCTGTTGCAAGCCCTCTACGGCCGTAACGGCGAATGTCCGATGATGGTAATGGCTGCCCGTTCACCCGCTCATTGTTTCGATGCCGCTTTCATGGCCGGAAAATTCGCCATGGAACACATGATGCCGATATTGTTGATGACCGAAGGCTTCCTCGGAAACGGCTCCGAGCCTTGGAAGATTCCAAGCATGAAAGATTATCCTGAAATTAAACCGCCGATTGTTCCTGCCAACGATACTGACTATCTGCCTTTCGTGCGCGACCCTGAACGTATGGCGCGCCGCTGGGCGCTGCCCGGCACTCCGGGTATCGAACACCGCGTGGGCGGTCTGGAAAAGAACAACGACGGCAAAGTGTCCAGCGACCCGCACGTACACGAGCGCATGGTACGCGAACGCGCAGAAAAAGTAGCCCACATAGTTAACTATATTCCCGACCAGGAAGTGCTCGGCGAAAAAGAGGGCGATATTCTGATAGTAGGTTGGGGCGGCACATTCGGCCACCTTTACACGGCTTTGGGCGAATTGCAAAAGCAGGGAAAGAAAGTCGGCCTTGCGCACTTCGACTATATCAATCCGCTACCCAAAAACACGGCTGAAATCTTCTCAAAATTCAAGAAAATTATCGTATGTGAATTAAATAGCGGACAGTTTGCCAATTACCTGCGCATTCAACACCAACGATTCACCTACCACCAGTGTAACAAGGTGCAAGGCCAACCTTTCACCATAGAAGAAATTGTAAAAGCAGTAACTAACCAATTGAGAGTTGAGAATTGAGAGTTGAGAATGAATAAGTGAATAGTAAATAAGTAAATAGTAAACAATTTTCATCAATCTTCACCAACTTTCATCAATCTTCATCAATTTTTATCAATCTTCATCAAATAAACAAATAAACATGAAATACACTCCTCAAGATTTTAAAAGCGGCCAGGAAGTAAAATGGTGTCCGGGTTGCGGCGATCATGCTGTTTTAGCCTCCGTTCAACGCGCGCTGCCCGAAGTAAGCGAGGCCTTGGGCTACTCCAAAGAACGCTATGTATTTGTTTCAGGCATAGGTTGCGCCTCGCGTTTCCCCTATTATATGGACACTTTCGGTTTCCACGGCATACATGGCCGCGCCTCGGCTATCGCCACCGGTATCAAAGTAGCAAACCCAAGCCTCTCCGTTTGGCAGCAAACCGGCGACGGCGATGCTTTGGCCATCGGCGGCAATCACTTTATCCATGCCATACGCCGTAACATCGACATCAACATCATTCTCTTCGACAACCAGATTTACGGGTTGACCAAGGGACAGTACTCTCCTACTTCACGCCTTGGCACCGTTACCAAAACATCGCCTTTCGGCACGGTGGAACACCCTTTCACTCCCGGCGAATTAGTAATCGGCGCCCGCGGCACTTTCTTCGCCCGCTCCTTAGACGTAGAAGTGAAACTCACTTCGGAAATATTAGTCGAATCGGCTAAGCACGATGGTACAGCAGTAACGGTAATATTACAAAACTGCGTAATTTTTAACGATGGCGTACATGGTGCATACGCCAATAAAGAAGTGCGCGAAGACCGCACTATCGTTCTGCGCCACGGACAACCTATGATTTTCGGAAAAAATAAGGACAAGGGATTGGTGCTTGACGGTCTAAAGTTGAAAGCGGTGAAAATCGGCGAAAACGGTATTACCGAAAAAGATATATTAGTACACGATGCTAAAGAACCTAACCCCGGCGTTCACCTGATGCTGGCAAACATGAAAGCGCCTGATTTGCCTGTTGCCTTAGGCGTTATCCGTGCAGTAAGCGACAAAACCTATGATGATAATGTTCGCGATCAGGTACTCGAAATACAAAAAACAGCCACAATTAAAAATGTGGACGATCTTTTGCAAAGCGGCAGCACCTGGGAGGTGAAATAATGAACAATTTAAACTAATAAAAAAATTAAAATCATGAAAGTACAAGATGTAATGGCTAACTTAGAGAAGAAGTATGGCCACGAAAAAGAGTTCCTGCAAGCAGTACACGAAGTATTGGAATCAATCGAAGAAGTGTACAACCAACACCCCGAATTTGAGAAAGCAAATATTATTGAACGTATGGTAGAACCCGACCGTATATTCACTTTCCGCGTAACCTGGCAAGACGACAAGGGTGCGGTACATGTGAACACAGGTTACCGTGTGCAGTTCAATAACGCTATCGGGCCTTACAAAGGCGGTATGCGCTTCCACCCCTCGGTAACGCCTTCGAGCCTGAAATTCTTAGGCTTTGAGCAAACCTTCAAAAACGCTTTGACTACCCTGCCTATGGGCGGTGGTAAAGGTGGCTCCGATTTCAATCCGCAAGGCAAATCAGACGCCGAAATCATGCGTTTCTGCCAGGCTTTTATTGCTGAATTGTGGAACTATCTCGGTCCCGACACCGATGTTCCGGCAGGCGACATTGGCGTAGGCGCCCGTGAAGTTGGTTTTATGTACGGCTACTACAAAAAATTAGCCCGTGAAAATACCGGCACCTACACAGGCAAAGGTATGACATGGGGAGGCTCGTTGATTCGTCCCGAAGCTACCGGCTTTGGCGGCGTTTATTTTGCCGACCACATGCTGAAGACCCGCAACATTGATATAAAAGGCAAAACAGTAGCGGTTTCCGGCTTTGGAAATGTGGCCTGGGGCGCTGCTATTAAAGCTATTGAACTGGGCGCAAAAGTAATCGCTATTTCCGGACCCGACGGCTATATCTTAGATGAAGAAGGTTTGAACAAGGAAAAAATTGATTATATGGTGGAATTGCGCACCAGCAATAATAACGTAGTTGCTCCTTATGCGCAAAAATTCCCTAACTCAAAATTCGTTGCCGGTAAAAAACCCTGGGAAGTAAAGGTTGACATTGCTTTGCCCAGCGCCATTCAAAACGAATTGAACGGCGACGACGCCAGAGCATTGATTAATAACGGCGTTCTCTGCGTTGCCGAACTGTCGAACATGGGTTGTACTCCCGAAGCTGTAGCCGAATTTATCAAAGCCAAAGTCCTGTTCGGCCCCGGAAAAGCGGCTAATGCAGGCGGCGTTGCCACATCAGGCTTGGAAATGACCCAAAACGCTATGCACCTCAATTGGACGCGCGACGAGGTAGATGCCAAATTAAAGCAGATTATGGAGGATATCCACAGCGCATGTGTGAAATACGGTACACAGCCCGACGGCTTCATTAACTACGTAAATGGCGCCAATATCGCCGGTTTCATGAAGGTAGCCCGCGCCATGCTTGAACAAGGCTTGATTTAATTCAAAATCTTTCTACAATGACAAACCCACTTGCCTTGCGGCAGGTGGGTTTGTTTATATTACAAATAATCAATTAATTATATTCTCCTTTTGTTACAACATTATCTGAAAAAGGTTGCATGATGAATCTCAAGAAAATTAAAAAATAAACAGTTTAAAAAAATATTTCCAAATCTTTTATTATCTTTGTAAAATAAAAATTTTAAAAAAAAAGAAGTTATGAGTTCAGTTATTATTTCAGATAATACAGATTTTGTTCTTCCTTTTTTATATGGAAAAATAGAAAGTTTGCCTGCCGAAATGCAAAAGGAAGTTTCTCTTTTTGCTGATTTTTTATTGAGTAAATCTTTGCATACAGCAATTATTCCAAAATTTGGCTCTTTAAAAGGAAAAATACACATGGCTGCCGATTTCGACGCACCCTTGCCTGATTTTAAAGAGTACATGTAATGAAAATTTTGTTAGATACGCACACTTTTCTTTGGTTTCTCGGTGGAAATACTGAGTTGTCAAAACAGGCAAGGACACTCATTGAAAATCCAAAACACGAAAAATACATTAGTATTGCTAGTTTTTGGGAAATAGCTATAAAAAATAGTTTGGGAAAATTGACACTTGATGTTCCCTTTTCCGAATTGAAAACTGAAGCCATAAAAAATAGTTTTCAACTATTACCTATAACTTTTGAAGACACATTGCAGTTAATCATACTTCCTTTTCAACACCGCGACCCATTTGACCGTATTATTATTTCGCAAGCAATGGTAAATAACTTAACAATAGTATCTTGCGATAATAACCTTAGCCTATACAGCGTAAGTTTGTTATGGTAGAAAAATGTACTGTTTTGGCAATTTACCTCCTTTGTAAATTATTTTCGTACCTTTGAAAAAAATATGATTTATGGCTGACGAAAAAATTATTTTTTCAATGAACGGTGTGGGTAAAACTATTCCGCACAACAATAAAACAATTCTGAAAGATATCTACCTCTCGTTTTTTTACGGAGCAAAGATTGGTATTATTGGTCTCAACGGTTCGGGTAAGTCCACCCTGATGAAAATTATTGCGGGTATCGAAACCGCTTATCAAGGCGATGTAGTATGGGCTCCTGGTTACACCGTGGGTTATCTTGAGCAGGATCCGCAGTTGGACGAGAGCAAAACCGTTAAGGAAATTGTACAGGAAGGCGTACAGGAAGTGGTACAAATTTTAAAAGAATATGAAGCGGTAAACGCCCGTTTCGCCGAACCCATGAGCGACGACGAGATGAACAAACTCATTGAACGCCAAGGCGAGTTGACGGATAAGATAGAGCAGGCAAACGGCTGGGAATTGGACGCCAAGCTGGAACGCGCCATGGACGCGCTCCAATGTCCCGACCCCGATGCTCCGATAAAACACCTCAGCGGCGGGGAGCGGCGTCGCGTAGCCCTCTGCCGCCTGCTGCTGCGCGAACCCGACGTGCTGTTGCTCGACGAGCCGACCAACCACTTAGATACCGAAAGTATCCAATGGCTCGAAACCCACCTGCAACAATACAAAGGAACGGTTATTGCCGTAACCCACGACCGCTATTTCTTAGACAACGTGGCCGGTTGGATTTTAGAACTCGACCGCGGCGAGGGTATCCCCTGGAAAGGCAACTACAGCTCGTGGCTTGACCAAAAATCGAAACGGCTGCAACAGGAAGAAAAGCAGGAAAGCAAACGCCGCAAGACCTTAGAGCGCGAGTTGGAATGGGTGCGTATGTCGCCCAAGGCGCGGCAAGCCAAGTCGAAAGCCCGCTTGGGCGCTTACGAAAAAATGCTGAATGAAGACAGCAAGCAAAAGGAAGAACGATTGGAAATCTTTATCCCGAACGGTCCCCGCCTCGGCGATAAAGTGATTGACGCTCAAGAGGTGAAAAAAGCTTTCGGCGACAAAATATTGTTCGATAACCTCAACTTCAAACTGCCACCGGCAGGCATAGTTGGCGTGATTGGCCCTAACGGCGTAGGTAAAACTACCCTGTTCCGCCTCATTATGGGTCTCGAAAAAGCCGATTCCGGCCTTTTTGATGTGGGCGAAACAGTAAAACTCGCTTACATCGACCAGCAACACAGTAAAATCGACCCCAACAAAACCGTTTATGAAACCATTTCGGAAAACAGCGAATTGATACGCTTGGGCAACCGCGATATGAACGCCAGAGCTTATGTTTCGCGTTTCAACTTTTCGGGCGCCGACCAGGAAAAGCAGTGCGGTATCCTCAGCGGCGGCGAGCGCAATCGCCTGCACTTGGCATTAGCATTGAAAGAAGAAGGCAACGTACTGCTGCTCGACGAACCTACCAACGACGTTGACGTAAACACCATTCGCGCGCTCGAAGAGGGTCTGGAACACTTTGCCGGCTGTGCGGTAATCATCTCCCACGACCGCTGGTTTCTCGACCGCGTAGCTACCCACATCTTAGCCTTTGAAGGTGATTCGCAGGTGGTATTTTTCGAAGGCGACTACAGCGAATACGAAGAAAACAAAAAGAAACGCATGGGCGACGTAACCCCAAAGCGGTTTAAATATAAGAAGTTGATGGAATAGGTATTGAAAGTAGCTATGAGTATTTTACTTAGTTTCTTAAAATTTGCGGTACTGGCTACGCTGGGCGAAATTATTGCGCTGCGCATGCGCACAGGCAAATTCATTCAAAAAGATTTTGGCATATTGCCCCGCGCTATCGTGTGGGGCCTTTTCGGCATAGTAATTGCCTTGGCTTTCGTATTATTCAGCACAGGTACACCCGCATTGCTTGCCTCTTTAGGTTGGAAGAATGCCGACATAGCATTGGCCGCTGTCGGTTTTTCATGGGAAAAGCTATGTGTAGCCTTTTGTGTGAGCGTAGCCATGAACACCATTTTTGCTCCGGTATTCATGTCGTTCCACAAAATTACCGACATGCACATTGCCCGCTATAACGGCAGTATGCGCTGCTTCCTGCACCCCATTGACATTACCCGCTCTTTTCGTGAATTAAACTGGGAAAGGCAATGGAGTTTTGTTTTCAAAAAGACCATTCCCCTTTTCTGGTATCCCGCGCACACCATTACTTTTATGTTGCCCGCCGACTGGCGTGTACTGTTCGCCGCCCTGCTTAGCGTAGCCTTGGGCATACTCTTGGCCATTGAGGGTAGGAAGGCAAATTAAGCTCCCATTTTTCGCGAAGAGAAAACAGTTAAGCGTAAGGCGATTGATTGTGGAATATTCAGTAAAATCAAAAAATCCTGTGCAAGGTAAAACATTTTGACAGGATTTTCTTTTGTAGCAGGGTTGGTTTTTCAAAATCCTGTAGTTTTTCGATTTTGCTAAAAAATAGGCTTATAGGTCAAATTTCAGGCTGAAAACTTCTGAAAGTAAACATTACCTTTGTAGAAAATCAAAGTATATGAATAAAAAAAGTGCTTTTATTGCCATTCTCCGATAACGAAAAAAAATGGAAAAAAACATGGGAAACAACGGTACAAATGTCATGCTTGTGGCCGCCAATTTACAGGCGGCGAACGTTTGTTGAGTTCGGAACTGTGGCAAGCATACAGTCGTCAAAAACAAACCTGCAAAGAACTCGCCGAGCGATATTTGGTAAGTGAAAGTACAATAAAACGGCGGTTGCGAAATGTAACCGAGAATTTTGAGTGTAAAAATTTTCCTTTAAGTGGCGTAGTTTTGATGGATGCGACATATTTTGGCAGGAATTGGTGTGTTGCTTTGCTGATGGACGCAGCCAGTGGAAATAAATTGTGGAGAAAGTATGTGAGATACGAAACAATAACTGATTATCAAGAAGGTATTGATTTTATTCTATCGCAAGGCTATGTGATTTTAGGTATTGTTTGTGATGGATTGAAAGGTATTTTCAAGCAATTTTCGATGTTCCCTGTTCAGATGTGTCAACGACATCAAATTGATATTGTTCGACGTTATTTAACTAGAAACCCGAAGTTAGAAGCAGGAAAAGAACTGTATGCCTTGATAAAAAATATCACAAAACTCACTAAAGAAGAGTTTGTTACATTATTTGAAGAATGGGAGGAAAAATGGATTGACTTTTTGGATGAACGAACAAAAGACCTTCTTACGAACAAAACACATTTCACGCACAAAAAATTGCGAAGCGCCTGCTTAAGTATCAAACGAAATATGTCTCATTTATTTGTTTATAAAGAAATTAAAGAAATGCCGAACACGAATAATGCCTTAGAAGGTACATTTACGGCATTGAAAAACCGTTTGCGTAACCACAATGGAATGTCTAAAGAAAACCGCAAGCGGTTTATTGATGGGTTTTTAAAGGCATGAAGTTCTCCAAAATATCAATGGGCTACATGAACAGCCCATTGACACTGATATTTTGTCGAACATCTGTATTATCCCTGACAGGTTGCTCCCCAGCAGAGCCTGTTTCCGTTTATACAGATGAGGCAAAGGTACAATTTAAAATTCAACCTTTAGAATATCCCTGAAAATAACAGCCTGAAATTTGACCTGTTGAACAAAAGTCCTATCTAAACAGCCTGAAATTTGACCTATACACCCAAATTTCTCTTTTTTTAATCTTGTCATTTCTTCATTTTATTGTATTTCTCTTATTCGCTCAACGTTTCGTGCTGTCGTTTCCGCAGGGTGTCGCGCAACAGCTACGCTCGTTACATGCAGGTGTTTGTTAGTAGAGCATTCCAAACAACCAAATCGGTATTTTGTTTTTATGTCCGATTTCAATATCGTCTGCCACAACAAAACTATTTGGAACATTTTTTACTTGGTCAAAAGATTTCCTCTTTCCGCCAACCTCAAAAGTATAGTTGTCTATCATAAAATCGCCTTGCGGCGCAAGAATAACATCGGCAACTACACTTAACTGATTAACAAAAAATGTTTCTCTTGCACTGCCAATGTTAGCGTTGTCGCCATATAAGTATGACAAATTGGTATTATTGAGCAAAACCTTATCGGGCTTTGTAAGGTCGCCAATTGTTTTGTTTTTGTATGAAACCAAATTCAATAGTTTTGCATTAGCCAACAATGATAAATATTTGACGGTATTGTTTCTGTTGCTGTTTATTGCTGTGCTCAAATCGGTGATTTTTGGCGTGTAAGGCACTAATGTTGCGAGAATTGCCAATAACCTTTTTAACTTGTGCCGCGATTCAAACTCAATATTTTCAATGGCAGGAACATCAATATCAATAACATTATTTACCGCTTCCTGCAATTTTATGTCGTACTTTCTCAATCCTTCTTTGTAAAATAGATAATAGCCGTTTTTCAGATACTTCTTAAATAAAGGCATTATTTTTATGTTTTCTGTAATCTGAAAAGCAATATCTTGGTGATTTTCAACTATTTCTTTCAGCGAAAATATAGGAAAATCGCCAATTTTTTCAAATTTTAAAAATTCCCTGAAAGATAAACCTTCCAATTTCTCATAAACAACCCTTCTTGATAAGTCCGCTGTTGATTTGTAAACCTGTAATAGCGACGAACCTGTAAATACAATTTTCAGTTTAAGAAAACTATCGTAGATATTTTTTATCTCGGTTGTCCAGCTTGGATAATGGTGGATTTCGTCCAAAAACAAATGCGTACCACCATTCATATAAAATTCGTCTGCTAATTCAAAAATTGTATGATTGGCAAACCACGAATTGTCTAAACTTGCATAAAGGGCTTTGTTTTTGTCTTCAAAAGTTGCCTTAATATGTTGTAACAACATTGTTGTTTTTCCAACACCTTTTGCGCCAATAATGGCAATACAACGCTCGTTCCAATCAATATTTGAATAGAGATACCGAAATGTTTTCACTTCTGTTTCCTGCAATAATCGAAGGTGAATTTTTACTAAACTGTCCATAATGACTATTTATTTGTTATTAATATTTACTAACGTGATTTTCGGCTGCACTCGGTAAAGTCAAAACAAGTTTTTCCTTTACGCTCGTTTGCACGAAAATTCTGGCAGCAAAGATACAAAAATGTTTTTTATAAATAGCATTATTTCACATAAAATGTTTTTTATAAATAGCAAAAATAAAAAAATCAAGCGAGCGAAGGCAGCTTGATAAATGGTTATTTAACAAAATAGACTGCTAAGTTCCAAGTCTTTGAGAATACAGGGTTATCAAAGTTTAGCTCCTGCGGAACTTTTCGGCGAATGTTGTTTTATCGGGCTGCAAGTGTCATTTATTTGCAGTTACAGCCAAATAAAATCACACAAATAAATCATTTAACGTTACTTCTGATTGTATGTTTCCGCTGTAAATATTACGCTTTACACCATAGGTTGTAACCATTGTAATGTGAATTGTCTTGCGTGTTTTACTCTCTGTTTTAAATGCTGAACGCTTATTTCGCAACGCTTTGTCGTAATCTTTGTCAATCACAAATTCGTTGTTTGAAAATTTCATTTCACAAAGATTGATTACATTGTCGTTTCGCTCAATCAACAAGTCAATTTGTGCAGGATTTTCTTTTTTTAAACTTCTCCACGAAGCCGTTTTGGTTAAGACACCCGATATGCCGAGTTTTTGTTTGATTTGTTTTATATGCGATAAACAAACCTGTTCAAAAGAATAGCCGCTCCAAGCACGGTGCTGTCCGCTTTCTATTAAGTTTGTCCAAAAGTGCTCATCATCAAATCTGTTTTTTTTCAGATAATAAAAATAAAAAAGTGTGTAAAAATCACATAGTTGGTATAAAGCATTTCGTTCTTTGTTTGAAAAACCGTTGTATTTTCTGATAAATCCGCATAATTCCAAATCATTTAACGTTTGCGTAAAATTACCTCCATTTGCAATTTTGGTCGCACCTAAAATTTCATCGCGTGTCAATCCCTTTGATTTTTTACTCAATACCTCAACTATTTTCAAGTGATTTTCTGCGTTTTTGAATAACGAAGCGTATAGATTTTCAAATTCATTAAATAATGGTGATTGTTTGTTAAATAACAATTCATCAACATTTTGAGACATACTTAAATCTTTCCGCATAAAACTCAAATAATAAGGAACACCACCAAAAATCATATAATTTTCAACCATTTCGTACCGGCTCATAACGATTTTTTGTGAAGCATAATATTCCTCACACTCTTTCAGCGTAAATGGCTGTAAATAAATTTGTCGGGTTACGCGGTTATGAAGTCCGCCGTGATTTTTGAGAATTTTGTTGGTAATCCACGAAGTTGCAGAACCACAGGCAATGAACACAATGTCTTTACGAGCCGAAGCAAAAGAGTTCCAAAAATATTCCAATGCAGAAACAAAATCGGAACGCCGGGTATCCAACCACGGCATTTCATCAATAAAAATTATTTTCTTGCCACGCTTGCGGTTTGCAATAATCAGTTTTTCAAGTTGTTGAAAAGAATTAAACCAATTTTTTGATTGTGAAAATTCAGTATTTCCATACTTGCAAAGTGAATTATTAAATGCTTCAAGTTGTTGTTTTTTCGTACTTTTCGCCATTCCTGTGTGGTAAAAAGTGAAATTGTTTTTGAAAAACTCACGCACAAGAAATGTTTTTCCAACACGCCTGCGCCCAAATACAACAACAAATTCGGCTTTGTCGCTTTCGATTATTCGTTGTAATTCTGCTTTTTCGTAATTTCTACCAATCATAATAATGGCATTTTATTCGGCTGCAAATATACAAAAAATATCGTTACAGCCGAATAAAAAACAAAAAGAATGTGATAAATGGCTTTGTATCAACAATGCGCTGTCCCATATAGCGTACAACATCAGATCGGCTTGGCGAAGCGGCGGCTTCCACTGCCGTTTATGCGGGCTGCAAAGTTTCAAATTTGCACTGCCGTTTCTGCGGGGCTACTGCTGCCGTTGCGCCAAATAGCCGGTTGTGTGCAGGCATTTCTTATTCGTTTTTTGTTGACTTATTTGACATATTTATATTTTGCTGTTTCTATATTTTCTAATATTTAAAACTCAATTTATATTTTCAATTGCAAAGCATTTTCAAAATGTATGTTTTCGTTATATGCTCTTTTGGTATCATAATTCGTCAATATCTATTCTGCCTGTTTTTTCGATAAGGGTTTCTATTCCAAGCAATAAGCGGTTTGTATCGGGTGTTTGTCCTGTGTTTGATATTTCTGTTTTGCTGTTCATTTTGTTGAAATTTTACACGTGCAAATTTAG
>Ga0099364_10001055_pt1 | contig 46112 bp, 40 predicted proteins | sample TergutTh196P3_FD_73070 | JGI IMG/M metagenome (GOLD analysis project Ga0099364, IMG submission 73070) | Microcerotermes parvus P3 segment gut microbial communities from Pointe-Noire, Republic of the Congo - Th196 P3 | ecosystem: Host-associated > Arthropoda: Insects > Digestive system > Gut ...
CAACTTCGACACGCTTGAAATCCAAATCGAAATGCGGGACGGTCTACTTGATTCAATCGGGGATATTGAGGTTTATCGCAGTAAAGCGAAAATGATTATTTCCTCGGCAATCGGGGTCGGGATTAACGTCAAATTGGTGGATAATAAGTCTCTTGCACGCTCAATGGGCAAAGCGGTAAGGGTCATGGATAAGAGGAAAGAAGGGAAAGGCGGGTAATAATCATGCTTAATCAAGTATCTGTATTTGTGGAAAATAAACCCGGTAGGGTTCATTCGGTTATGGAAACGTTAGCGCAGGGCGAAATAAACGTTCGCGCTATGACTATAGCCGAAACGTCCGAATTTGGGATTATACGTCTTGTGGTCAATGCACCGGAGAAAGCGAAAATCCTCCTCCGTGAAGGCGGATTCACCGTCAAAATAACCGAACTGCTCGGAATTGCAATTCCCGACAAATTCGGGGCACTGCGAGACGTTGTGAAACTCCTCGGCGAAAACGGTATAAATATAGAGTACTCGTATTCGCTTATGAGTAGCGAACCCGGCGAAGCCAACATCGCAATTCGCGTTAAAGACCGTGAAAAGGCATCGGTTATTCTGTCGGGAGCGGGAGTGAAAACAATACAATGAACTGGCATAATGCTGCACATCATTCGAGTTACGGGAAATTCACGCAGATTCCGGCGGTTGCAAAGCCCGAAATCGCTTTTTCAGGTCGTTCAAACGTGGGAAAGTCGTCATTGATTAACAAACTGCTGAACCGAAAATCGCTTGCAAGAGTAAGCAGCCGACCGGGGAAAACAGTCACTATCAATTTCTTTGACATTGATGAGACTGTCTTCATCGTTGATTTACCCGGGTACGGTTACGCTAAAATCGCTAAAAGCGAAAAAGAGCGATTCGGAGTTTTGACTGAACGGTATTTGAAATCTAAACGGGTTTCGCTGTTGGTGCAACTGCTTGACTTTCGGCATCCGCCGACTAAAGATGATTTACTCATGTTGGATTTTCTGGAAGAATCGAAAATCCCACACGTGATTATCTTGACCAAAGCAGATAAACTCAAAAAAAGCCAACGCGAAAAACAGCGTGAAATCTATAAGAGATGGGAAAACGTCATCGAGTTTTCGTCCGAAACAGGGGAAGGTGTCGAAGAATTGAGACGGGTGATTGAATCGCATGGAGAATAAACAGCTTTTGGCATTCACACGGACTTTCGGATGCAGAGGTAATGTCACCGACGGGGAGAAAATCAACGGAATGTTGGCTAAAATGGGCTACGGATTCACACGTAATCAAGATGAAGCCGACTTGATTTTATTCAACACCTGTGCCGTCCGTGAAAATGCCGAAACCAGGGTTTTCGGGAATGTCGGTTCGTTGATTCATCACAAACGCCGCAATCGCGATTTAATCGTGGTGGTCTGTGGGTGTATGGTTCAAAAGGAAGACACTGCAGAAAAATTGCGACAGACTTTCCCGTTTGTTGACCTGGTCTTCGGAACCCATGTAATCCACAAGTTCCCGGAAATGCTGGAAAGATTCAAAGAAACACGAAAACGAATCATCGACATTTCGGAGAATCACGAAATTACCGAAATGTTCGAGAATATGCCGGTTCGTCGGGAAAGTAAGCTCAAAGCCGATGTTCCTGTTATGTATGGGTGCGACAACTACTGCTCTTATTGCGTGGTACCGTATGTGCGCGGGAGGGAGCGTTCCCGTAACCCTGATGTAATTCTGGGTGAAATCCGAGATTTAATCACGGACGGCGTAAAGGAAATCATGCTGTTAGGACAGAATGTCAATAGCTACAGCCACGGATTCCCGCGATTACTGCATGAAATCGATACTATCCCGGGAGAGTTCAGGGTTTTTTACATGACCTCCCACCCGAAGGACTTATCGCACGAATTAATCGATGTAATCGCCGATTCAAAGAAAATTTCTCATCATCTGCATCTGCCTGTCCAATCAGGAAGCAATCGGATTTTGCAACTCATGAACCGCGGCTACACCGTTGAACAATATCTGGAAACCATCGACTATGCACGAAAGCGGATTCCGAAAATCTCACTCACCACCGATATTATAGTCGGTTTTCCGGGGGAAAACAGGGCGGACTTCGAAAAGACGTTGGAGCTTATTCGTAAAGCTCGATTCGATTCTGCGTACACCTTTATATATTCTAAGCGCGATGGGACGAAGGCTGCGAATTTGCCCGACCCTATTTCCAAAGAAGAGAAAAGCACGTGGTTTTCCGAGATGTTGGACGTTCTCGATGAAGTCAGCGGTGACGCGTACTCCCGCTATGTGGGGGAGACACTTCGGGTGCTGTGCGAAGGCGAAGGGAGGGCGGGGTGCGCTTATTCCGGCAGAAGCAGAGAAGGCATAATCGTAGATTTCAACTGCGATAATATGAATAATATCGGCGAATTCGTCGATATTAAAATAAAAGAAGCCCTCAAATGGGCGGTGAAAGGTACGGTAACAAAACATGGAAGCAATTAAACAAGCGAGAGCGTTAGGTAAGGCGATTCAAGCAGACGAACGCTATGCAGAATATCATGCGGCGAAGGAAGTCAACGATTCGGACGAGCCTTTGCAGGATTTAATCGGGGAGTTTAACCTGGTTAGGCAGCAACTCGGACTGGAAGCGACCAAACATGACGATGACTCTACGAAAGACAAGGATAAAATCGACCGATTGAATCTGCAAGCGCGGGAAATCCATGCGAGAATCATGGATAACGAGAGCATGAAGCGATTCACGAATGCGAAAACCGCAATGGATGCCATGATTAGCGAAGTAAGTGCGATTATCAGTCTCTGCTGTGACGGGGAAGACCCCGACACCTGCCAACCCGTAAACGACTGTTCGGGAGGATGTTCAAGTTGTGCAAAATGTGGATGACGTAAAAAACAACCCCAACTTGACCCCGATGTTGCGGCAATATCTAGAAATCAAGGAACAGCACAAGGGATTCGTTCTGTTTTATCGGCTAGGTGATTTTTACGAAATGTTTTTCGATGATGCGGTGACTGTTTCAAAAGAGCTCGGTCTCACCTTAACGGCGAGGGCGGGTACACCTATGTGCGGCGTTCCGCATCATTCAGCGGAAGGATACCTTCAAAAGCTGCTCAAGAAAGGATTTCGAGTTGCAGTATGCGAGCAGGTTGAGCTGGAATCCGGCAAGTTCACCCGTGAAGTCGCGCGGTTAGTCACTCCCGGTACAGTCACACTGGACTCCATGCTCGAAGCCGGAAAAAACAACTATATCGGGAGTTTCTGCGCAATTGATTCACTTTACGGAATGGCGTTCGCTGATTTATCAACCGGGGTGCTTTACGTAAGCCTCACTTCAAACGAGCAGGAAATCATTTCGCAAATCGCGCGATTTATGCCGTCTGAAGTGCTGTTCAACTCGGCTTTCCTGGACTGCTTAAAGGCAGGGGAATTCCTCCGCACTAAGACGCAATGCCTTGCCGAAGTGTTCGAAGACGGGCAATTTTCACCCGACAGAGGATATATCAAAAATCAACTCAGCGGACTCCCCGCCGATGCTTTTTCCCTGCTAGAAAACGAAGCAACTGCGGGTGCACTGTCGGCGTTGTTGCGATACATAGAACACACCCAAAAAACCGATTGTCGTAACTTCACCTCAATGAGTTCCTGCAATGATAACTACAAACATCTCGAAATCGGAGCGACTGCACAGTATAATCTCGAGCTGACCGAGACTATGCGAATCCGTGAGAAAAAAGGCTCGCTTTTGTGGGTACTCGACCGGACTAAAACAGCTATGGGCAAACGCCGAATGAGGGGACTTATAACCCAACCGTTCAAGAATCATCTCACTGTTATTCGGCGGCTTGATGCAGTGGGAGAATTCATCGAGAACACGCCGAAACTCTCTGAATTGAGGGAAACACTTTCGGGAATTTACGACCTTGAACGACTGATTTCCCGCGTAGTTTACAAAACCGCAAATCCGCGCGACCTTTTCACGTTAGGGAGCACCTGCTCAAGCATCCCGATTCTGAAAAGTTGTTTGGCAGGATTTCAATCGCCGCCCGACTCATTAATCAGTGAAACAGACAACGATATAAATCCGCTTACAGAAGTGAGTACGCTACTCGAGAACGCAATCATGCCTAACCCGCCGGTCTCCACCCGTGACGGAGGTTATATCAATGATGGTTTCAACCCGGAACTAGACAGATTACGCAGTCTGACTACAGGGGGGCAGGAGCTGCTGTCCGAAATAGAGACGAGAGAGAGAGAATCTACCGGAATCAAGAATTTGAAGGTCGGGTATAACCGCGTTTTCGGGTATTATATTGAGATTTCCAAGTCCAACATAGGTTCTGCGCCCGAACATTATCAGCGTAAGCAAACCCTCACAAACGGCGAACGATATATCACCGAAGAACTCAAGAAAATTGAAGAAGATATCCTTTCAGCGAAAGACAAAATCAACGGATTAGAGGCAGAAATCCTGAACGACGTGAAAGCGTTCGTTGAAAGTAATGTAGAAAAGATTCAATCCACCGCGCGCGCAATTGCTGAAATAGACGTATTGGCTTCACTGGCTGATGTAGCGGTACGTGAAAATTATTGCCGACCGGAAATCACTCTCGACAACGTAATCTCACTGAAAGATTCTCGTCATCCCGTTGTGGAAAAGATGGCGGACGGCGGCAACTTCACGCCTAACGACTGTTTCCTTGATTCGCGAACTAAAAGCGACTCTCGCCTTGCAATCATAACCGGCCCGAACATGGCGGGAAAATCTACCTATATGCGACAAGTCGCGCTTATCATGATTATGGCGCAAATGGGGAGTTTTGTCCCGGCGAAATCGGCGCGAATCGGCATAGTCGATAAGATTTTCACACGGGTCGGCGCAAGTGATGATTTAAGCTCCGGTCAATCGACTTTCATGGTGGAAATGCTGGAAGTCGCCGAAATCTTAAACAACGCCACCGCCGACAGTTTCGTAATCCTCGACGAAATCGGCAGGGGAACTTCTACCTTTGACGGCATTTCAATTGCTAAAGCCGTTGCTGAATATATCAACGGTAAAATCGGGTGCAAAACACTCTTCGCGACACACTACCATGAACTAATCAAGCTCGAAAAAGCCCATACGGGTATAAAGAATCTCAGTGTAAGCGTTACCAAACGTGACGGGAATCTCACCTTCCTGCATAAGATTGCCGAGGGAGGAGTCAATAAGAGCTACGGGATTGAAGTTGCGAAATTGGCGGGTCTTCCCGATAAGGTGGTTACGGAAGCTAAAAGAGCACTCAAACAAATGGAATTGGTCTCAAACACACAACGAGAAGAACAATTATCCCACTCGGAAGAGTCCGAGATGCAATTCGATTTTTCACTAATCGAGCGTGACAACGCAATCAGCCGATTGAAATCACTCGATTTGAACTCTATCACTCCGCTTGATGCCCTGGCTGAATTATCCGAGTTAAAGAAATCACTATAAAGAAAGCATCATCACATGATTATAACGCTTGAAAATATCTGCAAGTCCTACAACGGCGAAAAAGTCCTCGACAACGTCGCCCTAACAATAGAAAACACTGACCGCATCGGGTTAATCGGGATTAACGGGTGCGGTAAGTCTACGTTGTTGCGAATAATCTCAGGACTAGAAAACGCCGACTCTATGCCGGAACCGAATCCTCCGCGAATTTTCAAAGGAAAAAATTGCAGAATCGGGTTTTTACAACAGGATTCAGGGCTTCAGGGGGAATCAAGCGTGTTCGAGGCTATGAGGGAAGTCTTTGCCGAACTCCTTTCCATAGCGAAAAGGCTTGACGAATTGCGTGAGGGGGTTCTTGACGAGAAACACGCCGACGAATACTCCAAAAAATCAGCTTATTTTGAATCAAACGATGGTTACTTGATTGACATGAAAATCAACAAAGTCCTGCACGGAATGGGTTTTCCGCCCGAAAGCTATGAACGTATAGTTTCAAGTTTAAGCGGCGGCGAAAGAACCCGCCTGGCACTCGCCAAACTGCTTTTGGAGTCGCCCGACCTGCTTATTCTGGATGAGCCTACAAATCACCTTGACTTCGACACGGTTCTATGGTTGGAGGATTATCTGAAAGATTATAACGGCGGGCTACTAATAGTCTCGCATGACCGATATTTTCTCGATAAGCTGGTCAATTCCGTCTGTGAAATCGAACGTGGAACTCTTCGGCGTTTCAAGGGGAATTACACATCATTCATGCCACAAAAAAAGCAATTGTGCGAACATCAATTGAAGGAATACGAATCCCAGACAGAGGAAATCGCCAAACTAAAAGACTACATCGCACGAAACATTGTTCGTGCGTCTACTTCAAATATGGCGAAAAGCCGGGTAAAACAACTTGAAAAAATTGAAGCGAATCGGCTAATCAAACCTGTTTTGGGGGAGAAATCAGCGAAAATCAGGTTCGAATATGATCGTGAACCTCCTAAAGAAATCCTCACGGTTAAAAACGTTGATTTAACAGTTGGGGAAGGCACGGAAAAGAAAACCCTTGTCGAATCGCTCAGCTTTGATTTAAGACGGCGCGAACGTCTCGCCGTAATAGGTGCAAACGGGACAGGTAAATCTACCTTATTGAAAGTCTTACAGCGAAAACACCCTCATTTTCACGGGTTAGTCGAGTGGGGGGAGAATGTCAAGATTTCCTACTTTGACCAGACGAATTCGGATGTTTTTTTCCCCGGGGACACCGCCATGAACGCTGTTCATCGCCGTTACCCGAAGTTGAGCGAACTCGCTGTGAGGAGTCTGCTGGCGAGCGTCCGCTTAACCGGTGAAGACGTTTTCAAAAGAGTAGAAAGCCTTTCCGGCGGAGAACGTGCAAAACTGAGATTTGCACTCATGTCCCTCGAACGCGGAAACGTCCTGATTCTCGACGAACCCACCAACCATTTAGATATCAGCACCCGCGATGTTCTTGAGTCCGCGCTGTTAAATTATCCGGGGACTGTCGTGTTCGTTTCGCACGACCGATACCTCCTCGACAAGTTAGCCACACATATCATCGAAATCGCGCCCGAATCATCCGAAGGCGTAAAAAAATACAACGGCGGTTTTGCCGAATTCACCGAACACGCAAAAGAACGTATAAAAGAAAACCGACGGAATCAAGAACAAGATTCGCCCCTTTCAGACAAGTTAAGCGAAAAGAAAAGCGTTCCCAATCGCTCACGTTCGAAACAGCAACGCGCCCATGATGCGCAAAAACGCACACGAATCAGGGAACTTGAAGCCGAAATAGAGAGTTTAGAAACGCTGTTATCGGAAATTCAATCCGATATGGAGAAACCCGACGTGTTCGCCAACCACGAGATTTTGCAGGAGAAGTGCGCACTCTACGAAGAAACGAAAATCCGTCTGTCGAATCTGGGTGATGAATGGCTTGAACTCACAGATTAGACGAATCACCGGAAGCGGTAAACTGCAAAAATGCCTCAGCACTCTTGATTGCTTCGAGAACGGCACTTTCGGCGGGCGCACCGATTATACTGCGGGAATTCACACATTCCTCCAACGAAATCGCCGCATACACACTTTCATCAAACGCTTCCGAAACACGCTTGAAATCATCAAGCGATAATTCGTCCAGACAAACGCCTTTATCAATGGCAAGGAGTACAAGTTTGCCCGAAATTTCGTGGGCCTCCCTGAAAGCCACACCCTTTTTGACTAACCAGTCGGCCGCATCGGTAGCGTTGGTGTAGCCACCCTTCGCACTTTTACGCATATTCACAACGTTGAACTTTGCGGTGCTAATCATTCCGACGAACACCCCCAAACACGATTTAACCGTATCAACCGCATCGAAAGTAGCCTCTTTATCTTCCTGCATATCCTTGTTATAAGCGAGGGGCAACGACTTCATGGTTGTGAGCAATGCAACAAGACTCCCGTATACCCTCCCGGTTTTACCGCGGATTAACTCCGCCATATCGGGATTTTTTTTCTGCGGCATTATAGAAGAACCGGTCGAATAAGCATCGGACATTTCAACAAAACCAAAATCCTCACTCGCCCACAGGATTAACTCTTCGCAGAATCTGCTCAAATGAAGCATGATTAACGATAAGACGAAGATGAATTCTATACAGAAATCCCTGTCGGAAACACCATCCAGGCTGTTTTCGGTAAGCCGTGAAAAGTCGAGGTTTTCACGTACATAATCCCGATTTAACGGATAAGTCGTAGCCGCCAACGCACCTGAACCGAGCGGCATTTCATCCGCTGAATCAAAACAGTTATTCAGCCGCCTGTAATCCCGCTTGAACATCTGAAAATAACACATTAGATGGTGCGCCAACGTAAGCGGTTGCGCCTTCTGCAAATGTGTAAATCCCGGCATGATTGTCTTGGTATGCGACTTCGACAAATCGAGAATCACGCCGAGCAAATCCGATACCAATCGCTTGACTTCACCGATTTCCTCCCGCACGTACATTCGCATATCGAGGGCAACCTGGTCATTACGACTTCTCCCGGTATGGAGCCGCCGACCTGCATCACCAATCCGCGAAATCAGCTCGGCTTCCACAAAAGAGTGTATGTCTTCCGAATCAGGCGTGATTTCAAGCGTTCGGGATTCAATATCGGCGAGGATTCCCCGCAAACCCTCAACAATCGCCAACGAATCACCCGCAGAAATAATCCCCTGCTTTCCCAGCATTTCGGCATGGGCAATACTCCCGATTATATCGTATTTATACAACCGTTGGTCAAACATAATCGATGAATGGAACGAATTTGCCGCACTATCTAATCCGACCTTCCCGGAGAATCTCCCGCCCCATAGTTTCATTGTCCGATTTCTCCTTTATTGCAAGTCTTGTGGTCATGAACGCAAGTTCCGTGACTACGCATAGCATTTTCGCTTGACTCAATATCAACCGGAAATGCTATATCCTGCCGTTTCTGTTCCATAAGTGCGCGAACCGTCAACGGAAGTGCAGTCAGGTTGATAAAACCTTCAGCGTCCTTGTGGTCGTACAGTTCCCCTGTGGTGAATCCTGCGATTTCCTCGTTATAAAGCGAATACGGCGACGTGCTTCCTGCCGGGATTATATTCCCTTTGTACAGTTTCAGCTTTACCTCACCGGTAACGGTTCGTTGGGTTGAATCCACGAATGCCGACAACGCTTCCCTCAATGGGGTGAACCATTCGCCTTTGTAAATCAGTTGCGCATATTTGCTCGACACGACCTCCTTAAACTCAATCGTGCTACGGTCATGGCAGAGATGTTCGAGTTCACGGTGCGCCGCATAAAGAATACTGCCACCCGGTGTTTCATACACCCCGCGTGATTTCATACCGACTACGCGATTCTCTACGATATCGGTAATGCCGACCCCATTTCTGCCGCCGATTTCGTTCAGCGAATTAACAAGTTCAACCGGGGTAACTGATTTTCCGTTCAACTTAACGGGAACCCCCTTATCGAACTCCAACGCAACATATTCGGGCTTGTCCGGTGCATCTTCCGGTGAGACCGACAACTGCAACAAATGGCGGTAATTCGGCTCGGCGGACGGGTCTTCAAGCTCTAACCCCTCATGACTTAAATGCCAAACGTTTTCATCACGGCTGTAGCTTTGCGACTTCTTCATCGGGACTTCTAACCCACGATTCTCCAGAAACTTCATCAAGTCATCACGAGACTGAATGTCCCAAATTCGCCAGGGAGCGATTATTCTAATCTGCGGGGCGAACGCCTTTATTGTCAACTCAAAACGAATCTGGTCATTGCCTTTCCCGGTCGCACCATGACAAATTGCATCGGCTTTCTCTGCAAGCGCAACATCGACTAATTTCTTCGCAATCAATGGGCGCGCAATCGCTGTTCCGAGGAGATACTTATCCTCATACACCGCAGTTGCCTTGAGCATCGGGTAAACGTACTCTCTTATGAACTCGTCCTGCACGTCCATAATGTGGATTCTGTCTGCTCCCATCACTTTCGCTTTTCTCTCGATTTCGCTGTAATCGGACTTGTTTACCTGCCCTAAATCTACGCATACCGCGATAATCTCACAATCTGCGTAGTTTTCCTTAAGCCAGGGAATAATGACCGACGTATCGAGTCCGCCTGAATATGCTAACACCACTTTCAAAATAAATACCTACCTTCCTGAATTAAAACTAATTAAAAAACGACCATCACGCAACAGCAACGCCATCGCATAACGAACGCCCTTGTCCGTGTATTCCGCATGAAACTCACGCGTTCATTTGTCAGTATAACGGATTTAAGCCCGGTTGTCAAGAGATTTCGAATAATTCCTGAAAATTTCAACCTTTTTTCGAAAATGTATTGACAATCGTCTTTTTTTATGCTAGACTATCTCTCAAGTAAACAAAGGCGTTTACCGAACGACCGATTAATATAATGGATACTTAATAGCTTGCTTTGCGGGTTAGTGCCATTCTGAATGTCGCTGAATAAATTTTTCAGCAGGCGTTATATATCGGCTACCGGTAGGCGTCGTTTTTGTGGTTTTTACAAATTTTTCAAAATCGGAGCCTATAAGTTTGAATTAAAGCTCACAGGTCGGTGACTTTGCCGCCGAGCAGGTGAGCCGGACAGGCTTGATTCATGCCACGTTTGTGGTAGAAAGGCATGGTCATAATTATGATTAAAATCAATGGTCAAGAGATAGAATTTCAACCGGGTAAGACAATCCTGCAAACGGCGACTGCGAACGGGATTGAAATCCCGGCTTTGTGTTGTGATTCCGCGGTGGAATTGCCGCCTTTCGGTGCGTGCGGAATCTGCATAGTCGAAGTCGAAGGGAATCTGCGGCTGTTACGTGCCTGCACGACTTTTGCGGCAGACGGAATGACAATCCATACCGAAAGTGAGCGGATTCGTAAAAACCGCAAAATGACGTTGGAACTGCTGATTTCCGACCATTGCGGCGATTGTAAACCACCGTGTTCTCTTGCCTGTCCCGCCGAGACTGATTGTATGGGGTATGTTCGGCTAATCGGAAAAGGCGAACACGAAAAAGCATGGAATCTAATACGTGAAAAAGTACCGTTCCCCGGCTCAATCGGTCGGGTTTGCCCTCGTCCGTGCGAAAAAGAATGTCGCCGACAAACGGTCGATGAAGCGATTGCTATAGGCGACTTAAAGGTCTTCTCTGCAAAATCGGAACATCTGCATCAACCGACTCTTCCCAAACCGACAAACAAGTCGATTGCGATAATCGGCGGCGGTCCGGGCGGACTTTCGGCGGCATACTATCTGCGATTAAAAGGTCATAACGTCACGATTTATGAGGCTCAACCCCAATCGGGAGGAATGTTGCGGTACGGAATTCCCGAGTTTAGATTGCCTAAAGCGGTTCTTCAAAAGGAAATCGACCTAATCGAGCAAATCGGGGTGGAAATCCGAACCAACGCTAAAGTCGCATTGAGCGACGTGGTCGGAAAACATGATGCGATTATCGTTGCAATCGGCGCATGGAGTTCAACCATGCTGAACATTCCGGGTGAAATCGCCGGGATTGACTACCTGCGTGAGCTTCCGTCGGTAAAAGGCAAGCGTGTTGCGGTAATCGGCGGCGGAAACACCGCGATGGATGCTTGCAGAGTTGCCGTGCGGGAGGGTGCGGCAAAGGTCTACTGCGTATATCGCAGAACACGAGACGTTATGCCCGCCGACAAACACGAGGTCGATGGTGCGGAAAATGAAGGCGTTGAATTCATGTTTTCGACCCCGCCGGATGCTATGCCGAAAGACTTATCTGATGTGGTAATCACCGCTATCGGTCAACGCGCAAATTTAGACGGATTCGCCGAACTTGAATTAACCGATTGGCGTACGATTAAAGCTGATTCCCACACCTTCTTAACGAATATCGACGGTGTTTTCGCTATTGGAGATGCAACCAACAAAGGCGCGGACATAGCAGTCTCGGCAATCGGGGAAGGGCGAAAATGCGCCGAATCGGTGGATATGTATCTGAACAACAATCTAATCGAAATCTGCGAACAAAAACAAGAAGTCCTCGTAAAATCGGAAGAAGCGGAAGTACTCAAACGTCTCGCCGCAGAAAAGCATGAAAAGCAATCCCGCTGTTCCGACCTGCACAAAGAAGCCGAACGCTGTCTCGCTTGCGGGTGTAGCGCGTATCACGATTGCAAACTCATTCGATACGCTAACGAGTACGGTGTTCAAGTCGGGCGATTCGCCGGTGAAAAATCACCCACCGACAGCAGACGAATCGACCGCTCTGACCATGATAACATAATCCGCAACCCCGACAAATGCGTAAAATGCGGACTATGCGTCCGCACCTGCGATAAAATCGAAGGAAAATACGCACTCGAACGTATCGGTCGCGGATTCAATGTGAAAATCGGTACCGCATTCGAACGCCGACTAAAAGACACCGCTTGCAATGGTTGCGGAAAATGCGCTCAAGTCTGTCCGACAGGTGCCATAACGAAATCGAAATCCGAAGGATAATATTGCGGCAAAGTCGCTGTCATATAGCATTTCCACGTGTTATTACTCCGCAACGGGAATTTTCTTGTCGAACCTGTTAAATTCGTAGCCGGAAAAGTCAAAACTCTCCACCGTGAAATCGTAGAACGATTTCACGGTGTTGTCAATTGAAACAGCGGGCGCATCATAAGTCGGCGATTCCAGCAACTCCTCAACCATGGGAATATGACGGTCGTATATATGCGCATCTGCGATTACATGAACCAACTCACCGACCCGTAATGCGTTCACCTGTGCGAACATCATAAGCAAAGCAGAATACTGACAGACGTTCCAGTTATTCGCAACAAGCATGTCCTGCGAACGCTGATTCAAAATCCCATTGAGTGTATTTCCACTGACGTTCAAGGTCAAGCTGTAGGCACACGGATAGAGATTCATGTACTGCAGGTCGGAATGTACATATATGTTGGTGAGTATTCGTCTGCTTGCGGGATTATGCTTAAGCTCATACAGAAGTCGGTCAACCTGGTCAAACTCGCCCTCGGGGTAGGAATGTTTCACCCCTAATTGATACCCGTAGGCTTTGCCTATACTCCCGTCGGAATCTGCCCATTGCTCCCAGATTTTACTGTTCAAATCCCGTGTGTTGTTGGATTTCTTCTGCCAAATCCACAGAATCTCATCAATCGCCTTTTTGTAGAAGGTCTGTCTCAATGTCAAGATAGGGAATTCCCTCGACAGGTCGTACCGATTGACAATCCCGAATCTCTTCACTGTATGCGCCGGCGAACCATCTTCCCATTTAGGACGAACTTGCAAACTCGTATCCCAAAACCCATTTTGCAGTATGTCTTTACAGTTTTCGATAAAAATTTTATCGGCATAACTCATTTTCGCGAAACCGCCTTCTTACTTAATTTAAGATTCACTCAACATGAACACATCATATAGAGACTTTATCGCCTTCTCGAAGTCACTCTCTTTAATTCCGACTATAACGTTCAGCTCGGACGAACCCTGGTCGATTACTCTTATATTGATTCTCGCGTGACTCAACGCCGAGAAAATCCTTGCTGCTGTTCCCCTGCGTTCTTTCATTCCGCGACCCACGATTGCAATCATTGAAATCCCGTGCTCCACCTCAATATGATTCGGTCTGGCAACTTGATTGATTAACTCGATTATATTCGGGTGCTTTTCGATAACCGCAGTTGACAAAACAACGCTCAACGTATCGATTCCCGACGGAATATGCTCAAAGTTAATCCCCTGTGATTCAAACAAGGTGAGAATCCGCCGTAAGAATCCGACTTCATTGTTCATTCCGTCCTTTTCCATCGAAATAACGCTGAAGTTCTTTCGCCCGGCAATTCCCGTGATAACAGGGGTATCGCCGTCTTCGGGTGCATCATGAACAATCATAGTTCCGGGCGCAGAAGGCTCGTTCGTATTACGTATGTTAATCGGAATTTTAGCTGCCCTTACCGGGAAAATCGAGTCTTCGTGGAGTACCGTCGCACCCATATACGAAAGTTCCCGCAACTCACGATAAGTAATCACACGAATCACTTTCGGCTCGTCTACGATTCGCGGGTCGGCAGCTAAGAATCCCGAAACATCAGTCCAGTTCTCGTACAGATTCGCCTTAATTGCACGCGCAACAATCGAACCTGTGACATCGCTCCCCCCGCGTGAAAAAGTCTTGATGGTTCCGTCGGGTAAAGCCCCATAGAATCCCGGAATGACTGCGTAACGTTCTTTCTCCAACAAGGCGGTCAATGCCGCATTAGTCAAATCCGCATCAAACTCACCGCCGGATTCACTGTTACGAAAAAAAATCGCTTTAGCCGCATCAACGAAGGCAAACCCCAGAAAATTCGCCAGTATAATTCCGTTTAGATATTCCCCGCGGCTTGCCGCGTAATCCCTGCCGGCTTTATTCTTGAAGTTTTCGAGTATAACAGCATATTCGTTCTCGAGTGATAAGTCCAGTCGCAAATCGTTGATTATTCCGTCGAATCGTTCGGCAATCGCCTTAAATTCTTTTTCGGGCGTACCGCCGTTCGTGACTGCATCATAGCAATCGTACAGCATATCGGTGACTTTAGTGTCAGCACCGAACCGTTTTCCCGGCGCAGACGGAATCACGTATCTGCGTTTACCATCACTTTCGATTATACTCTTTACTTTGCGGAACTGTTCCGCATCTGCGAGGGAAGAACCCCCAAATTTTACTACATATTTAGCCATGAATACTTACTCCTTTTATCATGAATATTTACCTAAAAAGACCACCGCAAACGCAAACCAACTGATATATCACGCAAAGCGGTAAAATCGGTATAAAGACGGTGAAAATAAATGCGTGCATGAAAAAACTATCCCATACGGCATCCCACCCGTATACGGTACCGAACATAGAAAAGCCGTTCCAATATGACAAAATTGAGCTACCGAGGATAAAAACATAAGGCACAAGCGATATAAAAAAGAAAACCTTCGCAACTTTCAGTTTCATAAAGAAAATCTCCTGCTCACTGCCACTTCTCAACTTTTCCTATGACTTCGCTGAGATTCTTCACATCGTTGACGTTCATATAATGCTCAATCCCGCCAATGATTTTCAACGGAGCATATGGGTCACTTATAATCACAGTCCCGATTTGTATGGCTTTCGCCCCTGCCAGCATCATTTCGATTGCGTCTTCGGCATTCATAATACCACCCATACCCACTACATCGATTTTGACTGCATTCGCTACCTGCCACACCATTCTCACTGCAACAGGGAAAACCGCCGCCCCGGATAATCCGCCTACGTTATTGCGAAGAATGGGTCTGCGGGTCTTAATATCAATTCTCATACCGAGGAGCGTATTAATCAGCGAAACACAGTCCGCCCCCTCCGACTCGACCGCTTTAGCGATTTCGGTTATATCCGAAACGTTAGGTGTAAGTTTGACCATCAGCGGCTTTTTCGTGACAGCCCTTACCGCTTTGGTGACTTTTGCCGCACTTTCGGCGGTCACACCCCATGCCGCCCCACCTTCCTTGACGTTCGGGCAGGAGATGTTAAGCTCAAGCATAGAAACATCGGTCTGTTCGAGTTTTTCGGCGGTCTGAACATAATCCTCGATGGTCGCCCCCGCAAAATTCGCAATGACTACCCCGCCTTTTTTTTGCATGAACGGCAGATGCTTTTCAATGAACGTATCCACACCGGGATTCTGCAATCCCACCGAATTAAGCATACCCGCCGGTGTTTCGGCGATTCGAGGGGGGGTATTACCTTCCCGCGGCTCCAAAGTCAACCCCTTACACGAAATCCCGCCGAGAATATTAATCGGATATAACTCATTATAGTCCTCACCGAACCCATACGTTCCCGATGCGGCGATTACCGGATTTGCAAAACGTACCCCTGCAACCGTCACCGATAAATCCCTCTTTTTCCTGCTCACAAAATCACCTCATTCCCGTCGAATACCGGGCCGTCCTTACAGACCCTCCTAACACCGGATTCGGTCTTACACGCACAGACTACACACGCACCGACCCCGCAACCCATTCTTTCTTCCAACGAAACCTCGCACGCGACCGAATTTCGTCGGCACTCCTCTATGACTGCTTTCAGCATGGGTTCAGGACCGCAAGCATAGACTTGAACGACATCGCCCTTCGCCAACTCCTGCGCCAGGGGAGTCGTCACCGCACCGCGAAAACCGACACTTCCGTCATCGGTGCAGGTGATAACATGAGAATCCGCACGTTTGAAATCCCCCGCAAGAATAATCCTATCATAGCTGCGGAATCCCAAAATAGCCGTCGAACTCTCCTTCATGACTTTTGCAATCGCCAACAACGGGGGAACACCGATTCCCCCTCCGACTAAAACCACCCTCTTATTCGGGTGGATTTCCGATGGAAGCGTGAACCCTTTGCCGAGCGGGGCAATCATATCGATATTATCGCCCACATTAAGGGCGGTAAGTTTTGCCGTACCTTGACCGCGAATTTCAAAAACGATTCGCAACGCCCCGTTCTTATGGTCGATTTCGCAAATTGAGACCGGTCTGCGCAAAGTAAATCCATCGATTTTTATATGAACGAACTGACCCGGCTTCGCCAGCTCCGCCATATCAGGACAAAGAATCTCGTAGGAGTATATTCCCGCTGAAATAGCCGTCTTTTCAATCACCGGATACGCACCGCATTTATACATACAGTTTTTTCCTTTCTGGTAGTATTACCTCGCAACCCACATGAAAATTTCGTCAATAAAGAAAACTTCGTCTGTTTTTTCAGCCAACGACCATAGCAGCTCCTCTGCCCGGGATTTTTGTGAAAACATCGTCACCTCTGCGATAACAATAAGACGCTCCGTCTGTGACGGTATAGATATCCCCCTTGAAAATCTCGATTATCTTATCAAGTCTCAAAACATCCTCACCCGAGCCGGTCTCCTCCGAAACAAATTCAGTCGATTCACCGTCATGGGTTGTCTGCTCTCTGCGGGCAGGTGGTTCTTCCGTCACTTCCGGGGTTGAAGTCGTACAAGCCGTACACGCAATCGCCATTGACAATAATAGTAAAGCAAATCTTTTCAAAGCTAATCCTCCACGATTCGTTTTTTAGGCTTTTCAGATTTATCCGACTCCCCCGACTCAGACTTAGCCGAGACAACATGAGCAGCCGCACGAATCCTGATTTTCGTGAACTTAACAAGGATAGAGATTACAACGGCTGTCGCCACTATCGAAAAGCTGAAAATCCCCTCCGGCTCGTGCCGCAAACTGATGAAGCTCAAGTGTTTCCCCAAAAACTCGTATAACGTCATAATCAAAAGAATCCGTATTAGCAATACCGAATACACCCATATATTATACTGATTCTGATTGAGTTTCGTTCGTTTGCGAAAAATAAACGGCAGAACGATTCCCGCAATGAAAATCAGAAGCCCCGCGACCGCCCAGATAATAATCGGGTAGGGGTTCACGTGAATCGATTCATCGGCTTTTATTTCCCGATTTAACGCCAAATCGTGACCGATTTCCGAGACAATCGTACTTACAAGCACATACAGCAGAAACAATGCCAGAAAATCAAGCAAAAACTGCACGAACTGGTAATTCCGCTTCGGTTTGGCGGTGAGTTTCAAGATTTTGTTTTTCATGTTTATGACCATACATTCCTAAATTTTCGTTATATCAACCATTTCCAAATCGTCGATTGTCCTGTTCATTTCGAGACAGCTTAACAGTGCCGAAGCCGTATCAAGAGAAGTCAAACACGCAATTCCTCTTTCGACCGACTTTCTGCGGATTTTCACGCTGTCTAATGCAGGCTTCCTCCCGGTCTCGGACGTTGAAATGACATACTGGATTTTCCCGCTCTCCAGGAGACTCATTACGTTTGGTTCCTGCGATTCACTCACTTTAAAAGCGAAATTGGTCGCAATCCACTCACGGTTCAATTTTGAACAAGTCCCGCTTGTAGCGTACAGATTGAATCCCAATTTATCGAAACGTTCGGCGATTGCCACAACCTCCGGCTTATCGGAATTTCGCACCGTGAACAGCACCCCACCTTCTCTGTGCATTTTGTGACCTGCTGCCATCAACCCCTTGAACAGGGCTTCATCGAAAGTCTTCGCAATGCCGAGAACTTCTCCTGTGGATTTCATTTCCGGCCCCAGTTGTGTATCAACATCATGCAGTTTCTCAAAACTGAACACCGGGACTTTCACGGCAATATAATCACTTTCCGGATGAACACCACTACCATAACCTTGGGACTTCAGCGAAATACCCAACATCGCTTTAGTCGCGACTTTTACCATAGGAACACCGGTTACTTTGCTGATATACGGAACGGTTCGGGACGAACGCGGATTAACTTCAATCACGTAAACCCGGGAATCATATACCACATATTGAATATTGACAAGTCCGATGACTTTTAACGCTTTTGCCAATTTTTCGGTGTAATTTACAATAGTTTTTTTAATTTTGTCAGAGAGATTCTGGGTAGGATAAACCGAAATACTGTCCCCCGAATGAACCCCCGCCCTTTCGATATGCTCCATAATCCCCGGAATAAAGAAATCGGTTCCGTCGCATATAGCGTCCACCTCAACCTCTATTCCCTGCATATATTTGTCAATCAAAACAGGATTTTCGAGTTTTACGGCGGTAATTATATCCATGTATTCACTCACGTCACGGTCGCTGTGAGCGATAATCATGTTCTGTCCACCCAACACGTAAGAGGGTCGAAGCAGCACCGGGTAGCCCAACACGTTCGCAGCTTCGACTGCTTCGTCGGTCGTGAATACGGTTAACCCTTCCGGTCGTGGAATACCACACTGCTCAAGCAAAGCATCGAATTTCTCGCGGTCTTCGGCAGCATCGATACTCTCAGCAGGTGTGCCGAGGATTTTCACACCCGATTTTTGGAGGTGCTCTGTAAGCTTAATCGCAGTCTGCCCGCCGAACTGAACTACAACCCCGTCGGGCTTTTCGGTTGCTATGAGGTTGTCTACATCTTCGGGGGTCAGCGGGTCAAAATAAAGACGATCGCCTGTGTCAAAGTCGGTCGAAACAGTTTCGGGGTTGTTATTGCATATAATTGCTTCGTATCCCATTTCTTTCAATGCCCAGACACAATGAACCGAACAGTAATCAAACTCAATTCCTTGACCTATGCGAATCGGTCCCGAACCGAAAACAATGATTTTCTTCTTGTTAGCGAGAGACGTTTTTTGAATAAACTGCGCCGCCTCACAAGTCGGGCTTTCATCATAAGTCGAGTAAAAATACGGTGTGTTGGATTTATGGTTGGCGGCACAGGTATCCACCGTCTTATAAACCGCCTTCTTTTTCATGATTTCGTCAAGACTCTTGCCCGAAATCCGCTCAATGGTCTTATCAAGATACCCGTAATTCTTCGCCCGTTCGTACAATTCTTGCGTAATCAACGGAGAATCTGCCATTTCAGCCTCGATTTTAACGAGATTGTCCAGTTTTCGAATGAACCACCTGTCAAATGCAGTGATTTCGTTGATTTGTGACTCACCGATTCCCCGCTTCAATGCCTCGAATATGCAGAAGAGTCGGTCTACATCTATATCGCTCAGTTTAGCAACGACTTCTTCGTCCGAAAGTGCGGCAAAAGCCGGCTTCGTGAGCGTGTCCATGCCGAGCTCCGCCCCGCGAACCGCTTTCATAAGTGCGTTCTCGAAACTCAACCCCATAGACATGACTTCACCGGTTGCCTTCATTTGCGTTCCGAGTGTTTTACGCGCAAACACGAACTTATCGAAAGCAAACCGCGGAAACTTCACCGCAACATAGTCAAGAACAGGTTCGTCACAGGCATAGGTTGTCCCGGTGACTTGGTTTATGATTTCATCAAGCGCGTATCCGACAGCGATTCTCGCCGCAACTTTCGCAATGGGATACCCGGTTGCCTTGGAAGCCAGTGCCGACGAACGGCTCACCCGCGGATTAACCTCAATCACACCGTAATCCAAGCTATTAGGGTCGAGTGCGTACTGAACGTTACACCCTCCTTCCACGCCGAGAGCGTTTATGATGTTCAACGCAGAATTATGCAGCATCCTGTACTCTTTCTCGCCGAGGGTTACGGCAGGTGCGATTACGATACTATCACCGGTGTGAACACCTACCGGATCTATATTCTCCATTGAACAGACTATGATTGCATTGCCCTTACTGTCCCGAATCACTTCAAACTCGATTTCTTTCCAACCGGAAACACATTTCTCGACCAGAATCTGGGTAATCGGTGATAATCGCAGACCATTTTCCGCAATTGACGAAAGCTCGGTCTCATTTGCGGCGATTCCGCCGCCGGTTCCGCCGAGGGTAAATGCAGGTCGCACGATTACAGGGTAATTGATTACCTTTGCGAAATCCAGTGCATCTTCAAGTGTTGTCACCACTTTGGAGGGAATACACGGCTCTCCTATCGACTCCATCGTGTCCTTGAAGAGTTGACGGTCTTCCGCTTTATCGATTGTTTCAGGCTTCGCTCCGAGAAGTTTTACGTTGTTCTCGTCAAGGAATCCCTCTTTAGCCAACTGCATTGAGAGGGTGAGCCCGGTTTGCCCCCCCAAAGTCGAAAGCAGGCTGTCCGGCTTCTCGATTTTGATAATCCGCTTGACTATATCTAAAGTCAACGGTTCAATGTAAATCTTGTCTGCCATATTTTTGTCGGTCATAATAGTTGCCGGGTTAGAATTTATAAGGACAACCTCCAGCCCCTCCTGCTTTAATGCGCGACAAGCCTGCGTTCCCGCATAATCGAACTCTGCCGCCTGACCTATTACAATCGGCCCCGAACCGATTACCAAAACCTTCTTTATATCTTTTCTGAGTGCCATATGCTTACTATTCCTCCCCCACAACTATTTTTCCCTTAAGCGAACCGCCGTTATCTCGAATCATATGTGTTAATCGGCGGGTATCGATTCCTTGCAATCCAACTATTCCTCGCTTCTCCATGAACTCACCCAACGTAGATTCACACCGGAAGTTAGACGGTTCGTCGCAATATTCACGCAGAATGTATCCCGCCGCATTACACTTTGAAGCCATGACTTCCTCATCTACCCCTACATTTCCGACCAGGGGAAACGTCTGCAACAGAATCTTATCGCTATGTTTCGGTGAAGTCAAGGACTCACCGAACCCCGTCATGTTGGTGGAATAGACGACTTCCCCCTCTACCTCGCCTTTCGCCCCGAAAGCCTTGCCTTTGAATACCGTTCCGTCTTCTAATAACAAGTATGCCGCACTGCTCATAACCGAACCTCCCCTATTTCTTTCATTAAATCTTCCCTCATGCGGACAGCCTCTCTGTATGCCGCCCCCGCGAAGTCTTGTTCATCGCAACCCTCTTTCTTGTAAGCCGCAATTATTCCGCGTGAGCTGTTGACTATGCCGCCCAATCCGTTTTTGTCGAATGCGGCGGATAAATCTTTAGCCGTCCCGCCCTGTGCACCATAACCGGGAATCAAGAAAAACGTGTGCGGCAACTTCTCCCGCAGAATCTTGATTTGTTCGGGATAAGTCGCCCCGACTACAGCCCCGACCGACGAGTACCCATATTTTCCGATAGATTTCTCACCCCACTCACGAACTTTTGCCCCCATGTGCTCATACACCGGGACACCGTCAATAAGCTTGTCCTGCAATTCCCCCGACGAAGGGTTAGAAGTCTTCACAAGGATGAAAATCCCCTTATCATATAAATCGCACGCTTTTATAAACGGTTCTGTTCCGTCACTACCTAAATAAGCATTCACGGTGAGTGCATCGACAGGAAACGGTTCAAACTCTTCTTCACCGACTTCATCTATTTTGATTTTTCCGAGAAAAGCAGTCGCATACGCTTCAGCCGTTGAACCGATGTCGCCGCGTTTAGCGTCGGCAATTACATACATTCCGCGACTCCGTGCGTATTCGGCAGTTCTGTGAAATGCCGTCACCCCTTCTGTCCCTAATGCTTCATAAAAGGCTAATTGAGGCTTTACGGCAGGTACTACCTCGTAAAGCACATCAATCAGCCCTTTGTTAAATTCGAATACGGCTTCCGCCGCCCCTTTGAGATTTTTTCCGTGCTGTTCGTAACAGCGTTTCTTGAGAAATCCGGGTACTAAATCCAATGCCGGGTCTAATCCCACCACCGTAGGATTCCCCGTTTTCGCAATTTTCTCAATCAGTTTGTTAAATGCCATTTTAAATACCATACCTTTCTGACACAGATGTGCCTTGAAAACCAGTTTCTTAATCTTAATATTTATTCTTTCACATCACAAGCCCGTATGCCAACAAAACTCCCGCTATTCCGAAGACCGTCAAAATGATTCCGTAAATAGCCGAGCGTCTCCCTTCGTTTCGTATCATTGCGGAAATCCCCGTAATCACCCCCAGGGGAATCGTGATACCGACAATAAAAATCTGAAACACGCTGATGAAAAAAAACGAAATTACAATCACAACGCTGAGAATTCCCGAAATCAAAGAAATCGTTCCGCTACTGATTTTTCTCATCTCCCAGACCTCCCTTCACACCTATTTTAAGTCAAGTATTCCCTCTTGAAGCCGGAGAATAAGTCAATTCCGAAAGCCCAAAGCAAACCGAACGCAAAAACCCCGAACCCCGCAAGGATAATCGTTATGAAAAAGGACAACAGCTTTGACTTCCAACCGACATCATTTCTCGAAATAGTAACAAACAAATAAATGAGGAACACCACAATCAGCCCAAGAAACGTGATTAAAGCGCAAATCTCATTAAACGGAATACGATAGGGATAATAGCCGTAACGCGCGAAATAAATCACTAACAAATCAAGCGTACTCCCGAAAGTGATTCCGCCGAAGAAAACCATCAACACCAAAGCCATATTATCGGCGAATTTCACGCTTTTTAAGAACAGTTTCTCGCTTATTTCAGTTTTTCCGTTTTCTTCGGTTTCTTCAATCTCCTCCGACTGAATGTCATGCTCTTGAATCATCGTACACGACCTCTCCGTCAACCAATGTATACTTCACGCGGCCTTTCAGTGTCAACCCCTTGAAACAGGTATTCTTGGATTTAGAGTGAAGTTTCTCCGGCACTACCGTCCATTCTTCATCAGGAGCGAACACACATAAATCCGCAGCCGCCTCTTCTTTGATTTCACCGCCGGGAATCCCCAGAATCCGTCTGGGATTCACACATAGCAAATCCACGATTTTACTCATCGGGAGGATTCCCGTATGATACAATTGTGTCAACGTCACCGAAAGAATCGTCTCAAGTCCGATTACACCATTAGGTACACCCTCGAAATCGGCTTTTTCTTCGGCGGTATGCGGCGCATGGTCGGAAGCTATACAGTCAATCGCCCCCAGCGACAGCGAACGTATGATTTCACGTATATCATCATCTTGTCGCAAAGGCGGATTCATACAGTAATCACCATCACGCTTGAGGAGTTCTTTCTCGGTCAACGTGAAATGGTGCGGCGTGACTTCACAAGTAACCGGCGGAAATCCGCTTATTTTATGCGTACACGTTGCCTTTGCACGCCTGATGTGGTCGAGTGCTTCTTTCGTCGAAACGTGGGCTATATGAATCGGGGCATTCAGCTCTTCCGAAATGCTGACCTCCCGCTCGGTAATTGTATTCTCACCGATTCGCGGATTCGCCGCGTTCAAATCCTCACAATGGGAAATAATCTTCAATCCCGCTTGTTTCGCGAGAACCATGGCGCGCCGCATCAGATTATCGTTTTCGACCGGTCGGCCATCATCCGAAACAGCAATCGCGCCTGCCTTTTTCAGCTCACGGAAGTCTGTCAGTTCTTTTCCGCGTAAACCTTTTGTGATTGACGCACAGGGATAGACCTTGATTTTCGTGATTTTCGCACGTTTTATAATCTCACGTACCAACTCGGGGGAATCAATCACAGGGCTTGTGTTGGGCATACACATTAATCCCGTGACCCCTCCCGCTGCTGCCGCTTTTCCACCGGTAGAGATGTCTTCCTTGTGGGTTTGACCCGGTTCACGGAGATGAACGTGCATATCAAAGATTCCCGGAATGATGAACAGACCGGTACAGTCAATGACTTTAGCGGAGGCGCAGAAAATGTCCTTTCGGACACTGAAAATCGTTTCGTTTTCAATCAAAACGTCGGAAATTTCGCCGTTGACAGTCCCGTTTTTTAACAATACGAACATATTTATCCCCCGCCTTTACTTCAGATTTTCGGATTTTCACTGAAATTAATTTAAACGATTATATTATACACCATATTGGATTTTTTTGCAAGGGTTTCTCAAAGAAAAAATACGAAAAAATACGGTCGAATTTATCGACCGTAAATCAAAAACAGAACAAGCGTAATAATCGGCATATGTAGGAGATAAATCCAAATCGTGTGCCTGCCTGCCGCCGCCAAAAAGCGTATCCGCGTAGAGTAAAAGAACTTCGGGCAGGCACCGTCACGCACATACACACCGAAGTACGCCCCTGCGAAAAACAGGAAAATCCACGGAAACAGCGGAAAATAATCCGCAGAACCCACCTTCGCGAATCCCAAAGGGAAAAACACCCATGATTCGTACAAAACCGCCGGAAGCGTAAACGAGAACGTGCCAATTCCGATAACTCCGCTTTCTATGTTCCAAGTAAAGATTAAAAGCAAAACGCTGATAATCAGTCCGACTAAAGCCGGCACGAAATCCCACAAAGCCTCTCCCACCCCGAAAATCATCATACTAATTCCCATAAAGTGGAGAATCCCGAATAAAATCGTCAGTTCCGGTGTGAAGATTGCAGTCACGAACGTCACCAACATTCCCATGAAAAAGCACTGCGCCCCGCGTTTCGTATTATCGCGGGAATAACGGCAGACTATTCCCGATATAAAAATAAACGAACCGGCAAAGACCGCCCATACATAATAAAACCAGTTATCGAACAAAATCGGAATTTTAACTTTGTAGACCTCTTTCAGATAAAACGCGGCATGATACACCACCATACAAATGATTGCGAACCCGCGGACTTCATCTAAAAATCCAACACGCTGTTTGTCTTTCACTTCGGACTCCCCTCACATAGCATTATGAACAGTATATCACACTCCCGAAAAAAAATCAACAGCCATAATGTAAATTATTGCCCCCACAATCGTGAAATTGATGTACCCCTCAAAAAAAGCCGCCGCAATCACAATTACGGTGAGTAATGTCACAACCGTCTCAATCACGGCGAGCGGTCTCTCCGGAAGAAATATAGAGAGTAACCGCTTACCATCAAGACAACCGATTGGCAGGAGGTTAAACACACCCGTCACCAGATTCAAAACCGCAAACATAACAGGGTAGAGTGCGTTCTTCGGCAGGGTGAAGTAAAGCAAGAAAAATAACCCGATGTTCACTGCACTGCCCGCAACAATTACCGACAAAGATTGTCGCCCGCTAACAGTGATTCTCACTCCGCCGCCGCTGAACACAATCGATTTCGGTTTCTTCTTTGTGAACAGCATGGCGGCAAGATGTCCCGCCTCATGAATCAAACATACAGACAAACTCATAATGGCGAATCCGGTGGAATCTAAACTCAAAAACATTGCTAGCACGGCAAAAAAAGTAAAATCAGCACCGATTTCTACTCCGCGTAATCTTGTTTTAATCATAATCCGAGCAAATGCGATATTCGCTCGAATGTTTCGGGAACGGAGAATCTTATAAAAAGGCCGATTATAGTAATTACGGCGGCGGCAATAGTCTGAACAGCCACTATTCGCAAGAAAGAACCTCCCCCCCGCTCGGTTCTGTCTTTGCTTTTTTTAATCGAATACGATTCCGACACAGCAAAAATCGGAGACTTTTCAGGGACGGCTATTTCAGGTGCTTCGTGAATCACTTCAAATTCGGAAGCTCGGCAAATCCCATCAACAGGCGTTTTTTGTGTGACAACTTCATAATGTTTACGGTCTATTTCGTTCTCGGATTGTGAATGTTTGCGGCGAAAATCCGCTAAAACTTCTTCAATAGGTCTCACGCACTGCATATTTCGAACTCCTCCTCTTTCATCACAATTTCTATAACATCGCCGGACTCGATTTCCCCTGCCAACATTTTTTTCGAAAGCAGGTTCTCAATTTTTGTTGTCACCGCACGCCGAAGAGGTCTTGCGCCATATGCCTTGTCAGAACCTGCCCGAGAAAGTTCGGTTACGCTTTCGTCCGAGAAAGTTAGGGTCACTCCCAGTTCAGCTGCCCTCTTCGCAACATCTTTGAGGAGCAGACGGCAAATTTGCTCGATGTGTTCGGGCAATAACTTAGAAAATATGATTATATCATCGATTCTATTGAGAAATTCCGGTTTGAAGGTCTTCTTAAGTTCGTCCATGACACGTTCACTCGCTACCGCCGATTGACTGTCAACATCTGCAGCAAATCCGATTGACTTCTTGTTGTCGGTGATAAGCGAAGCCCCCACGTTAGAAGTCATGATAATGACGGCGTTCTTGAACGAGACTCTGCGACCGTCGGAAGAAGTCAAAACACCATCTTCCATGATTTGCAGAAAGATATTATACACGTCGGGGTGGGCTTTCTCGATTTCATCGAACAAGACAACCGAATAAGGTTTACGCCGAATCCTTTCGGTAAGTTGCCCGCCGTCATCGTAACCAACGTATCCCGGCGGCGAACCGATTAGTTTCGAGACTGCGTGTTTCTCCATATATTCCGACATATCAAATCGAATCAACGACGATTCATCCCCGAAAAGGTTGCCGGCTAACGCTTTGCAGAGTTCGGTCTTACCGACCCCTGTGGGGCCTAAAAACACGAAACTTCCGATTGGGCGGGCGGGGTTCTTGAATCCTGCCCGGCTTCTTTTTATGGCATGGGAAATCACCGAAACAGCCTCATCCTGACCGATTACCCGCTGTTTCAACTCACTTTCGATATTGCAGAGTTTCGCCGCTTCGTCCACGTCAATCCGCGAAACCGGGATTCCCGTTTGCTTCGCCACCAATTCAGCTATGGAAGCTGCATCTATTTCACCGCAGGCATCCCGCCTGAAGGGGAGCGGGAATCCCATGTTCTCTTTTAACTCGTCCAATTTTTCGGCGACTTCGCGTTCCTTGTCCCGCAAGGCTGCCGCCTCCTCGAAATCCTGTGCGTTAATTGCGGTTGACTTCTCCTCGCTCAATCGCAGAAGTTGCTCTTCCAGCTCCTGCATATTCGGCGGGGCAGTGAATGCCCTGAGCCGTAACAGCGCACTCGCCTCATCAATTAAGTCAATGGCTTTATCGGGTAGAAATCTGTCGTTGATATACCGTGCCGAAAGATGAACCGCCGCTTTTATTGCGGAATCGTTGATTTTAACTTTGTGATGCGCTTCATATTTATCCCTTAACCCCTCAAGAATCAGTACTGCCGAGTCTTCATCGGGTTCTTCCACTGTAATAGGCTGGAATCGGCGTTCCAAAGCCGAATCTTTCTCAATAAAACGACGATATTCTTCGATTGTCGTCGCTCCTATCAACTGAATCTCCCCCCTCGCCAAGAGAGGCTTGATTATATTCGCCGCGTCGATTGCGCCTTCTGCCGCACCTGCCCCTATAATCGAGTGGAGTTCGTCTATGAAAAGCACGACGTTTCCATCATTGATACTCTCGTCCAGTGCGGATTTTATACGCTCCTCAAAATCGCCCCTATACTTCGCCCCGGCGAGCATGGCAGGTAAATCAAGCATGAGAATCCGCTTATTCTTAATGTTTTCGGGAACGAGAGACTGCGAGATTTTCAATGCCAAACCCTCAGCAATCGCGGTTTTACCCACCCCGCTTTCGCCGATTAGGCATGGGTTGTTCTTTCGGCGGCGCATTAACGCTTGAATAACCCGCTCGATTTCATTATCACGGTTGACCACCGGGTCGATTTTATTCTGTTTTGCCATTTCGGTTAAATCCCGACAATATTTGTCCAGTGCGGTCTTGTTCTTTTTGGTGGAAGTCGCAGTCCCTCCGCTATTTTTAGAACTTCCGCCAAAACTCCCCCCGCTCCCGAACAAATCGTCAACGTCAGAGGCATCGGAATTCGCATTGTTTGAGTTATTCACAGAAGAATCCCCACCGCTCATACAATCACCGTAAAGCGAAGGAATGTTCACCCCCATCTCACGCATCAGAAGGACGGCATAACAGTCTGAATCTTTTATAATCGCCCGCAAGACATGTTCAGTCCCCACGAAAGTCTGTCGGCGTTGAGAATTGCGGACTTCAGTCAGAGCCGTTTCGAGAATCCGCTTGCTACGCGGCGTGAAGTCGGCAGAACCCAACTTAGTGGGGATTCCCTTGCCCACGACAACCTCGATTTTCCTTGTGATTTCGTCTTTCGTAATTCCGTGCTTGGTCAAAGCACGGAAAGCCACGCTCACCGTTCGCGGAGTTGTCGTTGTGCTTGAATCGGCAGGTGTGTCTTCCTCCGCCAGCAGGCCACACAAAATATGCTCACTCCCGATATAAATATGGCCGAGGGATTGCGCGGTCTTCACCGCAGAGTTGAGGGCTTTGTTAGCTTTTTCGGTAAAATCGTTAAATTGAATCATGTGAACCTCTTTTTTACTAATTCCCTTTTTATTCCTTTTATTGAAAGTAAGGGTGTAATATCCCTTTGGGGCGGCTCTCTCGCCCGCAAGACTAGGGGTGCAGGGCTTGCCCTGCGGTGTTACCTTACATTTTGGGCAGTAAAGCCTGTCCTATACAGTATACTGGCGGCAAGGCTAATTAATTCCGAAGAGATTCCCAAAAATTGAAGAAAATTTGGTGCGAATTTCCAAAGTTAAAAAGTATGCAAAGACTTGACAATGCTCGACAATTATGTTAAAATCGTCAAAAGATAGGGGGTGGGCTTTTGAAACCGGAAAAAATACATAAATTTACAAGATTCACGGTGTTTATGCTGATATTGGCGATTTTTACCGCTTTTACGTCGGTCACGGTTTTCGCCGACGAACTCCCCGATATTCGTGAATGGGATGGTGAAAGCCGACTTCGGAGCGGTTTTACATATATCGTTTCGGAAAAGTTGCTCATAAACTCAGACGTTACCTTCCCGGCGAACTCAACGGTTCGCATTGTTTCGGGGGGCGAAATAACTTTCACGACCGCCGCAAGCGTCAATGTATACGGCAAGATTTATGTCGAGAAAATGGGCAGACTCTTCACCTCGGGCGAATTAACGGTTCGCTCACAAGGAACAATCAACATCTCGGGGGAATTCCTGTGCTCGTTAAGCTCGAAGGTTCGGATAATGGGTTCGGTAAACGTCAACCCCAACGGAAGTCTCGACACTTCGGGTGAGTTTAACCTGCACACCGGTTCTGCCCTTGAGAATTCGGGATTTATCCGCTTCTTAAACTCGGGGAACGGGATTTTCAGCGGAAAACTCACAAATAAAGAAGCTGCCCACCTGCGAATCGCGGGGGAGCTTAAGTTTTCTTCTTCGGGGCGGTTCGAAAATGCGGGAATAATCACCGTAACCGACAACGGAGTTTTGCTCAACAGCGGAATAATCACCCTCGAAACAATTTCTCTGGTTAATCGATTCGGGACGTTCCAAAACACCGAGAGCGGCAGAATAATCGATAAGAATCGCCACCCCACGGTAGAACGATATTGGCTGTCACCGCAAGCAATTGAGCTTGAACCGGCGGCAATAATCCACGGGATTGACATTTCTCGTTGGAACGGCGATATCAACTGGGAAGAAGTCGGTCGTACCAACATTGAATTTGCAATGATTCGAATCGGGTTCGGTGCTTTCGTTGACAGTAACGGCGTTCACCATAAAACCGACATGGACCGGCGATTCCGCGAATACATAGCAGGCGCGCAAGAAAACGGAATCGAGGTAGGGGTATATTTTTACAGTTATGCCCAAACGCTTGACCAAATCATAGACGAAGCGTATCACCTGCTCAATATGCTCGATGAGTTTAAAATCACCTACCCCATCGCCCTGGACATGGAAGAACCACGCGAAGATTATATCGATAACCCGTCGGAAATGGCAGATGCGTTCTTGAATATAATAGCCGACGCGGGCTATTTCCCGATGATGTACTCCTACAAATCGTGGCTTGAAAACTACCTCACCGCCGAAATCCGCGAAAAGTACACCGTCTGGGTTGCTCACATAGAAGTCCCGGCAACAACCTACAAAGACCGATATTATATGTGGCAATACACCTGGAAAGGCAGGGTTTCGGGAATAAACGGTGATGTTGACCTCAACATTGCGTACAGAGACTTCTCCGCTTACATCAAACATCACGGACTGAATAATCTATAAAAAAATCGGGCTAAAACGAGAAGAATGAATTCTCTCATTTTAGCCCTTGTTTCTGTCTATTCAGATTCGCCATCGCATTTCACGCAATAGATTTTCTTTTCCTTACCGGTTTTCTTGAAGAGAGTGCGCTCACATTTCGGGCATTTTTCGGGAACAGGCGTGTCCCATGTCATGAACTTGCAATCGGTGTAATCCTCACACCCGAAGAAGGTCTTACCTTTCTTGGACTTCCTGGTTAGCATCTTTTTCCCGCATGACGGACAGTTCCCTCCGGTTGTCTGAACTATTTGACGAGTGACTTTACACTCAGGAAAACCCGAACACCCCATAAACTTCCCGAATCTGCCGAGTTTAATTACCATATGCTTGCCACATTCCTCGCAAATGACATCGGTAGGTTCATCCGGGATTTTAATCCGCTTGCCTTCCATTTCGACTTCGGCTTTTTCCAAAGTAGAAGCGAAATCACCGTAAAAATCCTTCAAGACATTCACCCAAACTTGATTCCCGTCTTCAATACTGTCGAGATTGCTTTCCATTTGCGCGGTGAATTTCGTATCAACTATATTCCCGAAATGCGCCTCAAACAATTCGGTAGTCACGTCCCCCAGAACGGTGGGTTTGAGTTGTTTTTGCTGTTTTTCTACATACTGACGGTCAAGAATCGTCGAAATGGTCGGCGCATAGGTAGAAGGTCTCCCTATGCCGAATTCCTCCATTGCTTTGATTAACGATGCTTCGGTATAACGAGGTGGCGGCTGCGTGAAATGCTGATTCCCTGCCTTCTCTTTAACGCTGAGTTTCTCACCGGTGACTAATTCGGGCAAGAATCCGCCTTCTTCCCTTTGACTTTCGTTCATCTCATACAGCTTCGTAAATCCGTCAAACGCCACAGTATATCCGTTCGCCCTAAACATACAATCGTTCGCAGCTACATCCACCGAAACCGTATTGAAAACAGCATTCGCCATCTGACTCGCCATGAATCGTTCCCAAATCAGCTTATACAGCTTATACTGGTCGGGGGTGAGTACGCTTTTCACCGAATCCGGTGTGATTTCCACATGGGTCGGTCTAATCGCCTCATGCGCATCTTGAGAATTACTTTTCCCTTTATACACACGGGGTTTAGGGGGAAGATATTCTTTACCGTAAAACTGCATAATCAACTCAGAAGCGGCGGTACGCGCTTCGTCCGAAATACGCAGACTGTCGGTTCGCATATAGGTAATCAAACCCACTGCACCGTAACCCGGGACGTTGACCCCTTCATACAACTCTTGTGCCGCCCGCATAGTCCGTTTTGAACCAAACGACAATTTTCCCGACGCTTCTTGCTGCATAGTAGAAGTCGTAAACGGCGGTGACGGTTGCTTGTTCCGTTTGGATTTCTTCACCCCGGCAACCGTGAACTCCGCACCTTCGAGTGCAACAAGAATCGTATCGGTTTGTTCCTTGTTTTCGAGATTGATTTTCTTTCCGCTCACTTCCACCAACTTAGCATCGAATGGTTTTTTTGAACTTTTAGAAAGAAGCTTAACATCAATACTCCAGTATTCACGCGGGACAAATGCCGCTATTTCTTTCTCGCGCTGAACAACGATTCTCACCGCTACCGATTGTACCCGCCCCGCCGATAATCCCTTACGGACTTTCTTCCACAAGAACGGTGACAACTGATAACCGATAATCCTGTCTAATATTCTGCGTGCCTGTTGCGCATTGACTAATCCCATATCAAGACTGCGCGTATTATCCATTCCGCTTCTGATTCCGTTCTTGGTAATTTCACTGAACGTAACACGAATCGGCGCAGTTTCATCCAGTTCGAGAATGTTAGCCAAATGCCAAGAAATCGCCTCCCCTTCTCTATCAGGGTCGGTAGCAAGGAAAATCATATCAGACTTCCTTGCTTTACTCTTGAGTTCTTTTATAACTCCTGATTTGTCCTTCATGTTCTCGTACATCGGGGCGAAATCGTTTTCGATATCCACCCCTAACTTAGACTTCGGCAAATCACGAATATGCCCCACCGATGCAATTACACTGAAATCTTTACCGAGATATTTCCCGATTGTTTTCGCCTTCGCCGGCGACTCTACTATAACAAGATTATTCATATTCTAACCCTTAACTCCCAACTCATAACATATAATTCCCGCGGCAACCCCTGCATTAAGTGACTCCGCACCTTTTATGGGAATATACAGCTTACGGTCGCAAAACGCCAACATTTCCGCAGAAATTCCTTTACCCTCATTCCCGATTATGACCGCCACTTTCCCGTCGCAAACCGCCGAAACCTCCTCCGCGGCTTTTTTGAGAGGAACAGCATCATCATCCAACACCGAAGCCAATACGAGAAAACCCGACCGCTTCAATTTCCCGATAAGTTCATGAAGCTCTCCCTGCAATTCGGTAAGCCTAAAGACACTCCCCGCGGAAGCGCGTATAACCTTCGGATTATAAAAGTCAACAGAATCGTTTGAACGAATTATGAAATCGAAACCAAACGCCTCACACGAGCGAATAATCGCCCCCGCATTACCGGGGTCTTGAACCCGGTCAAGGATAATCACTCGTCTCGCCTCGCCGAAATCAACGAAATTCCGTTTCCTCTCAAACTTAGCAAAAATCCCCTGCGGATTCTTGGTGTCGGCTATATACTCAGCTAAGTAAGGGGTTATGAGCGACGTTTCAATTATACCCGATAAACGTGCGAATAATTCCGGATGTTCATTCCGTGCAGATTCGCCGAATGCCGCAAGTTTAGGTAGAAAACCCGCTTCCAACGCTTCCTTGACGAGTTTTGCCCCCTCAACAAGGAACAAATCATCGGAAGCACGAAAAGCACGGATTAAATGGTTTTGTTTCGAAGTTATCATGAGATTATGACCATGCCGTTCTGCCACAAACGTGGCATGAATTAAACCTGTCAAGCTCATCTGCTTGACGGCGAAGCCCGCCGCACCGCGGCTCTTGTTTTGCTTTCGTCAAGCCGCCTGCCGTCGGGCGAAGCCCGCCGCACCGCGGCTCTTGTTTTGCAAACTTTCTCTCAAAAAAGCAGTATAGTAATTACTATACTGCTTTTCGATTTTTGCTTTTCGGCTATACTGCCGCTTTCGCTTGCTCGCAAAGTGTTTTGAAACCCTTCGCATCGTTGATTGCAATCTCAGAAAGCATTTTACGATTCAGCCCTATATTAGCCTTTTTAAGTCCGTTAATAAAAGTCGAGTAGTTCATCCCGTTAGACTTACAAGCTGCTGAAATCCTTGTAATCCACAACCGCCTGAAGTCTCTCTTCTTGAGCCTTCTGCTAATGTAGGCATACTGCCCGGATTTATATACCGCCTCTTTTACGGTCTTAAAGAGTCTGCTCTTCCCACCCCAGTATCCTTTAGCGAGTTTAAGAACAGCGTTTCTCCTTTTGCGTGTCGTAACGGCACCTTTTATCCTTGCCATAATATTTCATCCTCCTTTGTATTTGCTTTTTTACTCGTCTGCGGGTCGGTCATCAAATAGTCACCCGCTCATTCTCACTTATACGGCAACAATGCCTTTATTTGTGCTTCGTTACTCTTATCGATATACGCACCGTTGCGGTTGATTCGTTTACGTTTCGTGTCTTTCTGGGTAAGTCTGTGGCGACGATTCACCTGGCTGTACTTAACCCTGCCGTTTTTAGTTAATTTGAAGCGTTTTTTAGCCCCGCTGTGAGTCTTAATCTTGTTTTTCATTTGTTTCCTCCTTTATTTGATTCGTTTGATTAACTTGTTTTGGTTTCTGTGCGTTATTTTTAGGCATTTTACCGGGCTTATCGGTTTTCGGATAAATAATCGTAGTGAAGAAACGCCCCTCCAACTTAGATGGCTTTTCGTCACCGACCCCGAATTCCGCACATGCCTCTTTGAACCGTTCCATCAACTTACGGCCTAAATCAAGATGAGTGACTTCCCTTCCTTTAAACCGGATTGTCACCTTGACCTTGTCACCCGCCTTCAAGAATTTCTTCGCATGGTTAGCTTTGGTGTTCATGTCATGGTCGTCTATGTTGAGCGACAACCGTACTTCTTTCAAAAGGGTCTGCTGATGATTCTTACGTTGGTCTTTCTCCCTTTTGGACTGTTCGAAGCGATGCTTCCCGTAGTCCATGATTCGACAGACCGGCGGACTTCCCTGCGGCGCAATCATCACAAGGTCAAGATTTGCTTTGTCGGCAAGTTCTTGAGCATCTTTCCCGGACATAATTCCGAGTGCTTCACCATCCACGCCGACCAGTCTCACCTGGGGTTCGCGAATTTCGTTATTAATCGATAAATTCTTGCTGATAAGAATGCCCTCCATTCCCACATGTAAGGTAAAACCGCAGGGGAAGCCCTGCACCCCTCGCCCCAAGGGGCGAGATATTACACCCTTACTTTCAATAAACACACACTGCTTAAAACTTATTCAAAACAAAAGCACGGGAATTTCCCGTGCTTACAAAAAGACTGTACCGATTTCCCTGTGAAAATCAAACCAATTTCTTTTCGTAAACAGCCTGCAAGCATTTAGGCAAGTCAGGCGCAGGATTTTCCGCTTTCGTTTACTTGAATACCGTAACAGTATACACCATGATTTTCATTTTGTCAAGCGTTTTTCAAAAATTTTTCAATATTTTTTTCAGGGCTTGCCGATTACCTTCTCGTACTTGTTCGTCATCATGATTGCGCTTTCCTCCAAACCGGATTTGTCCGCCCCCACGAAATCCATATTCTTTCGCGCTTGCGACAACATCAAACGAATCCGATTCAACTGATTAACCTCACTCGCACCGGGGTCATAATCCACCGCAACAATGTTCGACTGGGGATTTCTCCGCTTAAGCTCACCGATAATCCCTTTTCCGACTATGTGGTTCGGCAGACAGGCGAACGGCTGCATACAGATTATATTATCGACTCCGTCACGCATTAACTCCATCATTTCAGCGGTCAGCATCCAACCTTCCCCTGCGATGTTCCCGGTCGAAACAATTCCATCTACCAATTTGCGAACTTCTCTAAACGGCATATGCTCTCCGAACTTAGTCCCTTTGATTGCTTCGGCGACGGGTTTTTGCAACCACTCAAACATATCGATTACCTTGTTTGAGATGAACCACCGCTTCCATGATACGGTCAAGAATTCATGTCGCGAATTCGCGTGGTCGCACATAAACCCCAGGAAACTGATGAATCCCGGAACAACCGCTTCCGCCCCCTCTGACTCCACTACGTCAACCACAAAATTATTCGCCATCGGGTGGTATTTCACCAGGACTTCGCCGACAATTCCGACCCGCGGTTTCTCAATTTCAAACACCGGCAACTCATTAAACTCCCGAACAATGTTTCGCACATTCACTGTGAATCGCTTACGATTAAGCGATTTTACTTCCCCCTTGAGGAACTCATTCCATTTTTCATAAAGTTTGTTCGCACTGCCCTTCTCCATTTCGTAAGGACGAACCCGATATAAACACCGACTGAGCAGGTCACCGTAAATCAATGAAATCGCCGCCCTTGCCAACAGAATCGGCGTAAGACTGAACCCCGGGTTCTTTTCCATGCCGACTATGTTAAGCGAAATCAAAGGAATATCCTTGTACCCCGCTTCCTCCATAGCCTTTTTCAACATTCCGATGTAGTTGGTCGCACGGCAAGCCCCTCCTGTCTGAGTAATCATAACCGAAGTGGTTTCAAGGTCATATTTCCCGCTTTGAACAGCGTGCATAAGCTGCCCGATTGTCAAAATAGCGGGATAACAAGCGTCATTATTGACGTATTTCAGCCCCTCATCGATAACCTGTTGAGAATAATCCTTCAAAATCACAAGATTAACCCCGGAAGCACGGAATGCGTGTTCCATTAAATTAAAGTGAATCGGCGACAACTGCGGAGCGAGAACGGTATGGGTCTTACGCATCGCTTTGGTGAACAGCGGATGCCGTTCAAACGCTTTAATCTCACCTTTAGCGACGTAACCTTTACGCTCACGCTCTTCAACCACCGAGAACAGCGAACGCAAACGAATCCGCGCCGCACCTAGATTGTTCACCTCATCGATTTTCAAGACGGTGTAAAGCCTTCCGCACTGTTCGAGCATTTCTTGAACCTGGTCGGTCGTAACCGCATCAAGTCCGCACCCGAAAGAATTAAGCTGAACCAACTCCAATTCCTGCTTTTCGGTTACAAGAGTAGCCGAAGCATACAGTCGGGTATGATACATCCACTGGTCAACACTGCGAAGCGGTCGCAGAACCTCGGCTAAATGCGCCACCGAATCTTCGGTAAGCACTGCATAACCGAATCCGTTTACCATTTCGGGGATTCCGTGGTTGATTTCCGGGTCAATGTGATACGGCCGCCCTGCAAGAACAATTCCCTTGCCGCCGTTCTTTTTAAGAAGGGCGAGGGTTTCTTCACCTTTTCGACGAATATCCCCCTTAAATCTACGGTCTGCTTCATACGCTTTAGCCAATGCCCGCCCGATTTCGCCGCCGCTGATTCCCAACGGAAGAAATTCTTCTACGAGCCTTTCGGACATTCTTTCATGTTCGTAAATCGGCAGAAACGGATTCATCAACTCAACCGAATGTTCACGCAATTCGGGAATGGAATTCTTGAGTACTTCACTGTAGGTTGCCACTACGGGACAGTTATAATGATTATCTCCGCCGTGACCTTCGTCCATCTCATAAGTCAAACAAGGGAAGAAAATCAACTTAACACCATCGTCAATCAGCGACATTACATGACCGTGCGCCAATTTCGCAGGGTAGCAAACCGACTCCGACGGCATAGTTTCAATTCCGTAATCGTAGATTTCCCGCGACGATTTCGGCGACAGCTTCACACTGTAGCCGAGTTCGGTGAAGAACGTATGCCAGAACGGATAATTCTCGTAAAATCCCAACACCCGCGGAATGCCAATTACACCACGCTTCGCCGCAGACTCCGGCAGAGACTTATAATCAAACACGCGGTTATACTTATACTCGTACAGATTCGGCAACTCGAACTTTTTCGAATTTATTCCCACACCGATTTCACAGCGATTATTCGTAATAAATTTCGAATCGTCATCAAACTTGCTGATTGTCAGCAAGCAATTATTGGCACATTTCGCACACCTTGCGGTAGACTTCTTAATAGTAAAAGTTTCGAGCCGCTGTAAATCGGCAATGGTTGAACCTTTTTTATCATCCCGCTCAAATGCGATTAACGCACTCCCATATGCACCCATAAGCCCGGCTTGAGCAGGACGAACTACGTTTCGACCGCAAGTAAGCTCAAACGCACGAAGCACCGAGTTGTTCAGGAACGTCCCCCCCTGCACAATGATTTTTTCCCCCATTGATTCCGGTTCACGGACTTTGATTACCTTAAACAACGCATTCTTCACTACCGAATAGCTCAATCCCGCAGAAATATCCGCAACCGAAGCCCCCTCTTTCTGCGCCTGTTTGACCCGGCTGTTCATAAATACGGTACAGCGAGAACCCAAATCTACCGGATTCTCGGCTGAAAGACCAACTTCAGCGAATTCGGCAGCTTTCATACTCAAAGCGTTAGCAAAGTTCTCAATAAAAGAACCGCACCCCGACGAACAGGCTTCGTTAAGCAAAATAGATTCAATTTCACCGTTTCTGACCCGCATACATTTCATGTCTTGCCCACCGATGTCGAGAATAAACTCCACCCCCGGCAGGATTTTCTCTGCCGCTTTATAATGCGCCATCGTCTCAATTTCACCGAAATCAATTCCCAGTGCTGCCTTCACAAGATGTTCCCCGTAACCCGTAGCTGTCGCTTTTGCTATGTATGCTTTTTCGGGGAGTTTTCCGTAAATGTCTTTCAAAATCCCAATGACCGACTTCAGCGGGTCTCCCATATTGTTATCGTAATGGGTATAAAGAATTTCCGCTTTTTCGTTAATCAGAACAGCTTTTGTAGTCGTACTGCCCATATCAACGCCGAGGTAGCACCCGCCGGAATGTTTCGCCAAGTCACCTTCGGGGATTACGTCCGACTTATGCCGCTCTGTAAACTCACGCTTGTCCGATTCATCTTTAAACAACGGTTGAAGCCGCTCGACTTCATGCACCACCACCGAATCCAAGGCTGAAATCTTTTCCTTTAAATGCTGAAGAGTAACTTCTTCGGTACTTTCGCCGACACCTTCCGATAATGCCGCCCCCATAGCCACGAACAAATTCGCATCTTCAGGAAATATAATGTTTTCGTCCGTCAATTCCAGCGTTTCAATAAAACGATTGCGAAGTTCCGATAAATAATGCAACGGACCGCCCAAGAACGCAATTTTCCCGCGAATCGGCTTACCGCAAGCAAGTCCGCTAATCGTCTGATTCACCACCGACTGGTAAATCGATGCGGCAATGTCAGACTTTTTCGCCCCGTCATTCATCAGTGGCTGAATATCGCTTTTAGCGAAAACCCCGCAACGAGAAGCAATCGGGTAAATAGTCTCGTAATTCTTTGCCATTTCGTTGAGTCCGGTAACGTCGGTGTTCAAGAGTGCCGCCATCTGGTCAATGAACGCACCCGTTCCGCCGGCACAACTGCCGTTCATTCGCTGTTCGAGTCCGCCTGTGAAGTATGTAATCTTCGCATCCTCGCCGCCTAATTCAATCGCAACGTCGGTATCCGGGATTAACACTTCGACCGCACGCGCACCTGCGCTAACCTCCTGCACAAAGGGAATGTCAAGCCACTTAGCCGCATTTATCCCCCCCGAACCCGTCACAGCAATCCGCGCCGAATCCCCTTTGAGGGAATCTACACATTCACCCAGGACTTCAGCAAGCGTTTTCTTTATATCGGAATAATGCCTTTGATATTTCTGATAAATAATCTTGTTATCCTCACCCAAAACAGCGATTTTCACCGTGGTTGAACCCACGTCAAGACCGATTCTTTTCATAATTGTTCTCTTTAACCTCCGTTATCTTGTATTCGTACAAGTGAGAGTATACTATATTTTGATTTCAAAATCAAGATGTAATTTTTGGTCGTTTATGCGGTATATAGCAAACTTGTTTGAATTTAGGCAAAGCCAAACGCAAACGCTCGCCGCTGTCATATAGCAGTTCCGCTATTCGAACATCTGCGTTTCGATTTCAGCCGCTCGCTCATCGCAAATCAAATAGACTATATTCCCGTTCCTGCCCACTATTGAAGCAGCCGCCGCTATTCTGCCTTGAGGGTAGAAGGTCTCGTCAAGCAAATCCGATTGATGCTCCAGCATTGCGTTATAAACCGCACCGGATTCGCCTTCTTTCGCCTCAATTATCAGCAACTGCACAAAAAATGACGAAATCGCCGCTTCTTTTGCGACATAGCTTACCGCTAAATCCGGCTCGACTTTATAATCGGCTATTCGACCAGGGGAAATATCCTTCATAAGCGGGGAATCGGCAACATCGAAAAAGCCGGATTCAACCAGCTTCTCGTAAATCTCTTCCGGCGAGCGCGGATTGCTTTCGGGCTTGTCCGGTGCACATGATGTCAGTGATGTCAGCAGCAAAGCCGCCGACATCAGCATTATAACGATTTTTTTCATTTTACTTCTCTTTTCGGTTTCTTTTCGATTCTATTACTTTATAAAGTTAGTCTTAACCCTGGTCACTGCTTCGGGAGGGGGCAAATTCGCTTTTTCTTTCATTTTGAGGAGATACGCCGCATTTCGCCCGATAACTTCCATCATCTGAACGCCTTCGATGTCCTGCGCCGCCTGTTCGCCGTTTAATCCGTGAATCCCGCTCCAATACACCGTCGGCACGATGAGCATTTCCGCCAATTCGAAATACTGATTAAGGGTATGCAGTGCCGCCGTCCCCCCTGCCCTTCTCATAGCGACTATTCCGGCAGCTGGCTTGAACCGAAACTTCCCGGGGTTCGAATAAAACAGCCGGTCAAGAAAACTCTTGAGTGTTCCGTTGATTCCCGCATAATAAACCGGCGAACCGACAATCAACCCATCGGAAGCGTGAATTTTTTCGGCGATTTCGTTCAAGCTGTCTTTATCGCCCGAAACACATTTCTTCGCCGAATAACAACCGCCGCAAGCGACACATCCGCGCAGATTCATCTTACCGACTTGAATGATTTCAGATTCTACTCCTTCTTTTTCAAGCGATTCTGCGATTACCCCCAAAGCGAAAGCGGTTGTTCCGTTTTCGTGCGGGCTGCCGTTAATTAATGTAATTTTCATGTTGAGTTCCCTTTCAGATTTTCGCACATAGATTAGTAGTATACCATCTAACGATTTGAAAGTCAAGACTTACCTCAAACTTACTTGAAATACCCCTTGACTTACTTAAATATATATGTTATCATATTTGAATAAATGTGTCAAGAATAGAGTATAACGAGAGGGTGAATCACCGCGATGATAATAAATACAGTCACGCTCCCCGTCCACAACAATTCGGCAGAGAAAGCTACAGTCACCCCGGAACTGCCCGAAAAAGTCATTATCAGTATGGCGCAAAGCATCGGCGCACCCTGCGAACCGCTGGTAAAACCCGGCGACCGTGTATTAAAAGGACAGCTAATCGGCGATTCATCGGGGAACGTATCTGCACCGGTTCATGCAAGTGTCAGCGGGAAGGTGAGCGGAGAAACCGAAATCCTCAACATTTCGGGGAAACTCAGCCGCGCAATCGTAATTGAAACCGATTCGATTCAAGAACTGCATCCCGATATAAAACCGCCGACCGTCACAGACAGAGAATCTTTTTTGAAAGCGGTACGCGATTCGGGGAGCGTGGGTTTAGGCGGGGCAGGATTCCCTACTCATCTCAAGTTGGACTACGACAGAAAACGAGCAACCGCCGATACGTTAATCATCAACGCGGCAGAGTGTGAGCCGTTTATTACGAGCGATTACCGTGAAATCATGGAACTCCCCCACGACGTAATCGAAGGTATCAGATTGGTTATGAAATACATCGGGATTCCGAAAGCTCTTATAGGAATTGAAGGTGACAAACCCGATGCAATCGAGAAAATGCGGGAAGTCAGTGCAAACTTCCCCGAAATAACGGTAAAACAACTCCCTGCGAAATACCCGCAAGGCGCGGAGAAAGTCATCGTATACCAAATGACGGGCAAACTGGTCAAGAAGGGCAAACTCCCGCTTGATTCGGGCTGTATAGTCATGAACGTATCGACTATTTCGTTCCTTGCCGAATATATGAGAACCGGGATTCCTTTAATCACCCGCCGCGTGACAATCGACGGTGATGAAGAGTTAATCGATAAAGAAAACGCCAAGAACGTTTTCGTTCCGGTGGGAACAACGCTCGAACATCTGCGTAAAATCGCCGGTCTGAAACGCGAACCCGCAAGAATCATCATCGGCGGGCCTATGATGGGTTCCTGCGTTTACGACATGAACACCCCGGTTGTCAAGACTACGGGTTCGGTGCTTTTCCTGGGAGAACCCGATTTCACGCGTGAATCGCCCTGTATTCGTTGTGGAAAATGTATTCACGTCTGCTCAATTAATTTGAATCCGTATGAAATCAATCGCGCTTACGATGCGAAAAACGTCGAAATGCTCAAAAAACTTTGTGCCGATATGTGTATGAGTTGTGCGTCGTGTTCTTTCATATGCCCTGCAAAACGTCATATCAGCGAAAAAGGCCAACTGGCGAAACAACTTGTCTTAAAAAAATGATTGCCATTATTATGTATAAAAAAGGACTAACCGCATGAATAAACTCATTATTGAACCCAATCCGCATATACGCAGTTCGAACACGACCTCACAAATCATGGTGGGGGTTATAATAGCCGCCATTCCGTCGATTATAGCTTCGACAGTGTTTTTCGGATTGAAATCCCTGATTTTAATCGCGACCTGCGTATCTGCCTGCATTTTTTTCGAATTCGCGTTCCGTTTGATTTTCAAAAAACCGCATACAATCGCTAACTTTTCGGCAGTAATTACCGGGATTCTGTTAGCGTTCTGTCTCCCGGTAACTTTTCCGCTCTATATGGCGGTAATAGGCTCGTTCGTTTCAATCGTGATTGTCAAAGAAATGTTCGGCGGAATCGGTCAAAACTTTGCGAACCCCGCTATCGTAGGGCGAATCGTACTTATGCTGTCATTTCCGTCGTATATGTCAAACTACGTTGAACCCTTCTTCTACAATCATGCCGATTCATCGGTTGATGTTGTTTCAAGTGCGACCCCGCTTGCGGTCGAAGCCGGGGAAATCCTCCCTTCTTATCTGGATTTATTCCTCGGCAATCACGGCGGCACACTGGGAGAAACCAGTGCATTAGCCCTTCTGCTGGGATTTGCTTATCTGCTCTGCATGAAAATCATTCGCTGGATTACTCCGGTGGTTTTCGTGGGAACGGTCGCTGTAGGAACGCTGGTTTTCGGCGGTGACCCATTGTTCGCCGTTTTAACGGGGGGAGTCCTGCTCGGTGCGATTTTCATGGCAACCGATTATACGACTAATCCCATGACACCGCACGGTAAAGCGATTTTCGCTTTCGGTTGCGGACTGATTACGGTTATTATCCGACAATTCGGCGGAATGCCTGAAGGCGTAGCGTTCTCTATTCTAACCATGAACGTCTTAACCCCATTAATCGATAGAGTCACCAAAACAAAACCGTTTGGAGCGGACTCTTCTTAACTTCCTTATTACTGCTAAAGTCGTTTGAAAGACAAATATTAAACCGAAACAAATGTCAAGACTTTCGTTTCGGAGTAATATATAATAAATGTAAGGAAATAGTCGGACAATGAATCCCAAAAATAGTTCTAAATCTCAATACTTCAAGCCGGCAATCGTTCTCGGCTTGATTACCGCTGTGATGAGCGCGCTTTTAATCCTAACCACCAACTTCCTTCCGGACAACGGAAACGAAATCACTCCAAAACTGCGCGAGGCTTGCGCAACCCTCATGGACGGGGAAGAATTCACTATAGTCGAAGATTGGGTAGAAAGCGGACTCTCACTGATTTCTAAGCCGGATAATGTCAGCAAACTCATCGTAAACGAAAACGGTGACATCGCACTCGAGATTATCACCGGCGGATTCAAGCCGCCCGACGGAATTACCGCTTTGGTTGCCATGAATCCGGACGGAAGCGTTCGCGGGGTCAAGACGGTAAACATAAAAGATGACCCGGGAATAGGCACGAAGGTGAGCGATGGTGCGTTTTTAGACCGATTCGCCGACAAAGACGGTAAAGTCACCATTGTTAAAGGAAACCCGCAAAACAATGACGAAGTTGAGGGAATCACAGGCGCGACCTACTCATCAAAAGGGGTTGCCGAAGCGGTGAACGTAGCAATAACAGTGTATTCGGGAATGAAAACCGGTGATTTGCAAGCCGAAGAGACAGCGAAATCAAGTATAATAGGGACTTTGTTCGTGATTTTAATCGCAGGGGTCTTGACCGAGAACTTCATTCTGTCGAAGTTCCTGGGAATTTGCCCGTTCCTGGGTGTATCGAAAACTATGCAGGGTGCGGTCGGAATGGGTCTTGCGGTGACTTTAACCATGCTGATGGCGACAGCGTTGACCTTCCCGATTTACGTTTTCGTACTCGTCCCCCTCGAAATAAGCTACATGACCACGATTGCGTTCATTTTGGTAATCGCCTTGTTTGTTCAGTTGTTGGAAATGCTGCTCAAGAAATTCCTGCCCCCTCTGTACGAAGCGTTGGGGATGTATCTCCCGCTGATTATCACCAACTGCGCAATTCTGGGGGTGACTGTCCTGAACGTAAACAGGGGATACAATTTCGGATACGCTTTGTTTAATTCCTTGTGTGCCGGGTTGGGATTCCTAATCGTTATGCTTGTTTTCTCGACTATACGGGAAAGAGTTGAACAAAACCAAAGTATTCCCGAACCGTTGAAAGGCGCGCCTATTACCTTGATTTCCGCCGCAATCATGTCGTTGGCGTTAATCGGGTTCGGCGGACTTGGAGGATGATATGGATTATTTAACACCTATACTTTTTTTTGCCGGAATCGGTGTTGCAGCAGGGGTTATTCTCACAGTCGCAGCGAAGCTTTTCGCGGTTGAAGGCAATGTCATTGTAAAAAAGCTGACCGAACAACTCCCCGGCACTAACTGCGGTGCATGCGGATTCGCTAACTGCTCGAAATATGCCGAAGCAATAGCGGCAGAGAAAGTCGCACCGAATCAATGCAAACCCGGCGGGGTGGCAGTAGCGGAGAAAATCGGGGAAGTTTTGGGGAAGTCGGTCAATGCGGCAGAACCCGAAACTGCATTTGTTTTCTGTAACGGTAAACCGCCGAATTCTCCCGATTCAAGCGCAATCGATGAAAAATACAGATACAACGGCGGACAGAGTTGTCGCGCCTGCGAACTCTATTACAACGGGAAGAACAGTTGCCGATTCGGCTGTACCGGTCTGGGTGATTGCGTTGCAATCTGCCCCGAAAATGCGATTTCGCTGGTTAATTCGATTGCTGTGGTTGACAGTCGGCGGTGTACCGCCTGCGGACTCTGCATTAAAGCCTGCCCGAAGAACATTATACGCGTTCAAAGTACGGGACAGCGGGTCAACGTAGCATGTTCATCGAAAGACTTCGGTGCGAAGGTCAAATCCGTGTGCGTAACCGGCTGTATCGGATGCAAAATCTGCATCAAGAAGTGTCCGCAATCGGCGATTCAAATGCGGGACAATCTCGCTGAAATCAATGCCGAACTATGCGATAACTGCGGAATTTGCGCTTCTTCCTGCCCAATGAAAAGCATAGTAAAATCGTAAAATTGCTTTCAAATCACGGGAGGATTCTCATATAAATCCTTCTCATACCGAACATTCTTCTGCTTGCGAAGTCATGGGCATAGATTGCAAAAAACGACAAGAACACCCAAATCGATGAAGCATGAAGGCAAATCTGCCCGAACAAATTATACCGTTGGTCGCTGTAATCCCAGACGTTGAGACCTAACCATACGTTCACAATCAATCCGCTTATTAACTCAAGAACCGTTATGATTGCACAGGAAATCAGCATCTGAACGGTTACGGGAATAGGCGGATTTTTCCAATACTTGATGGAACCGATTAGCAGAAAGCAAAGTCCGCCGACTATAAACATTGAGATATGAGTGAATTCCCTTACCAAAACCTCGATTCCCGCATATATAATCCCACCCAGCACAAACAAAACCAATAGAGACAGCAGCGGGGAATTGTTTTTTTTCTTATCAATCATAGTCATATTCTAACTGCTTGTCTTCATAAAATGTACAAGAGGTGATTAAATGAAAAAATTAGCAATTTTCCTGTTGATGGTATTTTGTTGGACGAATCTCACGATAATCGTAAAAGGGGAAGAAGCCGAATCGTCGTTACCGGATTCTAAAGCATATATCGTGACAGAGAACTCTACCGGAACGGTCTTATCGGAATACAATGCCGACGAACGACTCGCCCCTGCTTCCCTCACGAAAATCATGCTGTTACTGCTTATCGCCGAAGAAGTCAATGCAGGTCGGCTCTCGTTTGACGAACAGGTCAAAACTTCGGCACACGCTTCGTCAATGGAGGGTTCTGTAATCTGGCTTGAACCCGGTGAGACTATGTCGGTCTCGGATTTAGTCAAGTCGGTGGTCATTTCGTCTGCGAATGACTCTACCGTCACTTTAGCCGAACACA